>Ga0208544_10000374_pt1 | contig 36207 bp, 37 predicted proteins | sample DEB08_DNA_9_FD_184526 | JGI IMG/M metagenome (GOLD analysis project Ga0208544, IMG submission 184526) | Aqueous microbial communities from the Delaware River and Bay under freshwater to marine salinity gradient to study organic matter... | ecosystem: Environmental > Aquatic > Marine > Coastal ... | reverse complement strand
AAACAAAGCGATACCGACCACATCAAAGGCCCAGAAGGCGAAAATCGTCAGGCATATTTTCTAGGCGCTGTTGTTGTATGATTGGGTGAAACCTTCCCGTCGGCTCCGTACCGACCCTCCACAAGACCACCTTCCATCTCCCGCGCGTGAATTCCCAAAACGAGCAGCGCTGGCCAAAGTAGGTAGGCTTCGATTTCGATATTTTCCCCAAATGACAAGAGCGTCAAAGTCATCATATCGCGATGGGAGGCCTACGGACTGGTCGCGATTGAAGCATTTAACTCTGGCCGGGCCTTGATTTGCAGCGAAATCGATGGGCTCCGCGATCATGAACGTGGCGGGGCAATCTATGTTCAGAACTCCACAATTTCTGACTTGAGCGCAGCCATATCCGGCTCAGAGAAGACTTGGAATTCTTCAAGAAAGCTATCGGATTTTCGTACCAGCAGCGTTCGTGAAACGGAATTCTAATCAAACTGACAAACACTGACCAAGGAATTGTGGTCGGGCCGTCCGAGTAGCGAAGCCGTCTGACTTTCAAGGTTTCGAGTGGCTGCCATTGATACAGGTCGCGGCGCATTGCATTCTGGGCTCTTTTAGCGGCCATCGCATCTGGTCCGGCCAAGGTCAGTTTTGTCCTGCGTGCCTTAGGGCTCCACGCAGCCAACGTCTGCTTCGAGGAATCCAGACCTCCTGCGTACAGCGACGGATACTCCCCCCGGCCAGTTTAGCCTGGGGAATAGTGTTTTCTATCGTCCCATATCGACCCTCTAATGTTTGAGCTGCCTGCAGCGACGGGCTAACTGTCGCCGGGTTTGAGAGATCTCCCCGACACAAGCCCAGGGCGTGCTCTACAGATTATCTTCAGAACACTTGATTGACCTATGTCAAACGCCGACATCCAGTGCCCAGTTAGTGTTTGTAAGTGCAGGTTGCCGCCGCAACTTCTATCGAAGCTTGCGCAAGCCAATTCAGACGACCCAGATAGGAAACACAAGATGCCCGCATCATCTTCCAGAAAAGCCGAACCAACGAACAACCAGCACGATGTCGGCGACGATATCGCTGCCGAAATCGCCCAGATCAAAAATGACATTGCCAGCCTCGGCAAATCATTGAGTGCATTTGGAAAGGACCGTATCGGATCCCAGTCGACCGCAGAAACCCTTGAAAGTGCCCAGCAGGCCTTGAAAGAGATCCGCGACGAGATGACCTCAATCGAACATGACATCGAGCGCAAGGTCACCGAGCATCCGATGCAATCGCTGCTGATCGCAGCCGGGTTGGGCTTTCTCGCGGCCTACTTGGTCCGGCGCTAAGGGGCCGTTTGGGAGTGGATCGGCTGATATCGGTGATTGCCAGCCTGACTGCGCTGGAACTCAAGGCGACCGCGCGTCAAGCGTCTCGCTCCGCGATTGTTGTGGGGGGGGCAGGACTTCTTTTTTTGACCTGCTGGATTTTATCTGTCGCAGGCATCGTGTTGATACTGGCGCGCGGGATCGGTGTTGTTCCGGCTGTCTTCACCATCGCTTGTTTTCTACTAGTAACGGGTTTGGGCCTGGTGTTGTGGGTGAGATGGCGCGCCAGGAGAGAGCGCAGGGAAAGGCGCGCTCGGCTCGAGACGCAACGCCTTGCCGCCGCCTCCGTGCTGGCCGCCCTGCCCCGCAATGGGGCCAATCGTGCGGTGATTGTCATCGCTGGACTAGTGGCCCTGGCGCTTTTGTCGAGCAAACCGCGAAATGATGGGGATGACGGAGCCTAAGGCTGACGGGACCATCCTAACGCGCCCAAAATGGTGGAGGATTGCCCCGCGTGTCTTGGGCGGAGCAACGCTGTCAGCGTTAACTGTCGCTGTGGTGCACTTGGGCGAGATTGAGACCTTTGCGACACTCGCCTTACAGCGTGGACCAACCGGCTGATCGCAGCAGTATTTTCCCAAGTTGCGACTTATGTCGCTGCCGCATCGATTTGTTATGGGATATTGCGCAGCGCAGGAGTACAGGTCGCCCACTTGCTGCACGCGCAGTCGCTTTCTCTGGGCTCTAAGTACGCACTATGCCAACGATATCCTCGGCGGCGCATTTACATTGGCTTCGTTACCATCACTCTATGTGCGGAGGACATGTGTTCGTCGTTTTTCTACGGGTATTTTCCAGCAAGCCAGCTTGTGACGACCCAATAAATCAGAGATTTTGGCAAGGGCGTGATGCAAGGCTATTTTAGCGATATTTTGCCGTCGATCCAGTCTCTGGGGCTTTGGGGCTACTGGGTAATCGGTCTGTTTGCCTTCGGTGAGGCACTGGTTTTGACCAGCGTCTTTGCACCTGGCACCGTTATTGTTGTTCTTGGTGGCGCGCTCGTGGCCCAGGGGCTTTATGATTTTGGTGACATGATATGGTTTGTGGCCATAGGCACAATCCTGGGGGCGGAAGCTAGTTTCAGGATTGGAGCCAAAGGTGCCAGCCTCTTTCAGGAGGGTAGACGGGTATTCTCGTCTGCACATCTTGAACGTGGAAAGCGGTTCTTTGCGAAATACGGCGCACCCAGTATCGTCATGGGCCATTTTTTTGGCCCGCTACGACCAGTTCTTCCTGTTGTCGCCGGCTTAGCGGACTTTTCCCGGCGCCGCTTTTTTCTGTGGAATGTGACCGGAGGCTTTGCGTACGCCGTCATTCTGGTCAGCGTGGGATACTTTTTTGGCACTGCCGCCGATTTGTTCAGCGCCACGATAACCCGCGCCGGGCTATTTGTTCTTGCCGTTTCGCTAACGATCGCGATCTTATGGTTTGCTGCGGTCAAACTGCGCAAAGCACTGCCGTTCTTCATTTCTGTTCTTCGGTCTGTCGGTTGGGGTATCAAGGATAATCCGGATGTACGTGCACTCGTTGCGCGCCACCCCATCCTTTTCAGGTTCCTGTCTGACCGCCTGTCACGGGACGCGTTCACTGGTCTGCCAGCCACTATGTTGGCAGCGTCTTTTGCTTACTTTCTTATGCTCTATGCCAGTTCGACGCTCGATTTTATCACTCAAAGCCAGATCGTTGCGGCAGATGTCCGGGTCGCCAGCCTGCTGTCCGCTTTTCGCGACCCTGCTTTGGTGCATTTTTTCACCGGTGTTACGGCCTTAGGATATTGGAGGGTTATCGCAACCCTCGTGATAGCCGCTTCCGCTCTGATGTCGTTGTATGGACGGCTGCACTATTTGCCGGGACTATGGCTGACCGTGATCGGAACCCAGCTGACGGTCACGCTGCTTAAAAGCGTCTTCGCGCGCCCGAGGCCAGAGATGGCCGTATATGCCGAAACCAGTTTTTCTTTCCCAAGCGGACACAGTGCGGCCAGCGTCGCTTTTTTTGGGTTTCTGACTTACGTTCTTATCCGTGAACGTATTGGTCCGGTCGTCGTTTCGTTTCTCATTGGCGCAACCCTCGTATTTTTGATCGGGCTGAGCCGGATTTACCTCGTTGAACACTATCTGAGCGACGTTCTGAACGGGTATCTTGTCGGCGTTCTTTGGGCGTTGCTCGGTATTTGGTTGGCGGAATGGCTGAATACACGGAGAGATTGGAACAGGCAGGTTTCAGTTCTGTCTTGGCAGAAAGTTGCGTCTTTAGGCGTGAGCGTCAGCGCTGTTGTGACCGTTGGGCTGATGGTGAAAGACTATCACCAGACTCGCAACCTGCGGCCTATCCCCGCCATAATAGAGTTGAGCGAGCCACTGGAAACGGCTTTCGCAGTCGGTCAATTATCCACCCATTCCGAAAATATACTGGGCCAGCCGCTGGAGCCGGTCAGTCTCGTAGTGCTAGCTGAAAGCGACGCTGCTTTTTTGGGAGCGTTCAGCAAGGCCGGTTGGCTTGCAGCTGACTCGCCAGGATTGACCAACATGTCACGCGCGGCCTTTGCGGCCTGGTTCAACAGAGGGTATGATACTGCCCCTATCACGCCCGCATTCTGGGACGGTCGGCCGAACGACTTCGATTTTCAAATAGGGACTTTGGAAGAAAGTCTGAGAGTACGCCATCAGGCCCGGTTTTGGCGTACAGGTTTTCGCAGTGAGGATGGCCTGCTGATCTTCGTCGGTACGGCCAGTTTCGATAAAGGGCTTAAATGGGGGTTGACCCATCACATCGATCCCAACATCGATGGTGAGCGGGATTTTCTTGCAACAAGTCTTCGAAATACTGGCCTGATCAGCTTGGAGAAACATCTCCAGCTTGTTGCGCCTGTTCTGGGTCAAAACCTAGCAGGTGATCCTTTTTTTACAGATGGAAGAGCTATCGTGCTGCAAACCGAAGCCCAAACGCACACTACCTCAGTAAATCCTGAGCCAGAAATTCAGTCGAGATGACATCTCAACCCACAATTGGACTTGCACTTGGCGGTGGCGCTGCGCGTGGAATTGCTCACATCGTGGTGCTTGAGGCTTTTGATCAGTTAGGCATAAAGCCCGATTTTGTTGCTGGTTGCTCTATCGGAGCATTGCTTGGCGCTGCATATGCCTCCGGCATGAGCGCCGCCGAGATACGTGATCATACATTGTCAGTTCTCGGCACGCCCGCAAAGGCTGCGCGGCAGCTGTTTTGGTCAGGCAGCAATCGCTCCGCATCCAGACCGATCAATCTGTCGTTTTCCCGGCCAATCTCACTCAATGGTCTTGGTATTGTGCAGTTGGTCTCTCCGCCCGGGATGGCCAAGCGCGTTGAAGACACACTCATTCCGCTCGCAATCAGCACGACGGATTTTTACACCGCAACGGAAGTGACGATCGAAACCGGTGACCTTGAAACAGCGGTCGCCGCATCAATCGCAATTCCGGGTTTGATTTCGGCCCCAAAGCTCAATGGCAAAGTCTTAATCGACGGAGCCTATACCAACCCAGTCCCGATGGATCAGGTGCGCAGAAAAGGGTGTGGTTTGCTGATTGCTGTAGACGTGACCGGGACCCCTCGACCTCAAAGCAGGACTTCCGACCCGGGGCCAACCGAGCTTCTTCTGGGGGCTACTCAAATCCTCCAAAAACAAATCACGAAGCTACAAAGCGAATTTTCCAAACCAGACATCCTAATATCGCCGAATATTGACCATTTCGGTGCGCATGACTTCTTGAAGATCAAGGAAATCCTGAAAGCGGCCGAACCGGAACGCGAACGTCTGAAACGCCGCTTAGAGAGGCTCTTGTCGGGCATGTAGGACGGCGAAATAATCCCATAGGCGGCTGAGAAACAATATTTTTAATAGAAACGCTCGGATGCAAAGAGCGGTGACACTGGTGTCATTCAAATCGAACTGATTGAACATCCCCAATTCACGAATGACCGCACTGCGAAAGCAGAAAGCGTGGCATCGGGATGGTGGGCAGACGGCGTCTCTGGGCCAAAAAAGCAGACCGGACAGACAGTGCCGCCATCGGTTTTTCAATCCGACTTAAACGGGTCGACTTTGTTTAGTTGGTGGTGAAAGTGGCAAGATCTATCTTGTTGAAGGCGTTCGCTTGGGTTGATGGCTTCATTCTGCGGTTTTCATGCCTAAATGCTGCAGTACTCTACGTTCAATAACAACGACTAACTGGTACAGGGCGACGGACAAGAGCACCGAGACGCATGCAACCGTCCAGATCATCCCGAAATCCAGATAGCCGCGCGATTGGTTCAGCAAATTGCCAAGTCCACGTCCGGTGGCCAGCCACTCTGCAATCATGACGCCAAGCAAAGCCCTCGGGACCGTAAGACGCGTGGCGGCAAATAGATAAGGAAGGGATGCTGGGATCGTGACCATCCGCATTTCTTGCCAGGCCGTTGCACCGTAAGCGCGCGGTAGATCATGTGCGCTGCGCGGAACTAGCGCTATTCCTTGAGCCAGGGTGACGAAGGCGGGAAAGAACGTCACCGAGATGGTTACCCAAAGCGTCAGAGAGGTGCCTCGCCCAAAGATGAGCACCAGCAGTGGAGTTAGTGCGACCAGTGGCATCGTTTGCGTAACAAGCGCTACAGGCATGAAGGCACGAATGGCGTTTGGGAACAGCCGCGTTGAGATTGCCAACAGGAAGGCAAAGCCAATGCCAGCGGCCATGCCCACTAATGTGATCGGGAGGGTCTCTGCCAAAGCCTGCAATAGCTTTGCCTGTGCAACGGGAGCCGTCTTTGCCAAAAACAGATAATCGATCACCCCCAGAGGTGTTTTCGCGATCATTGCGGGCACGCCTGTCAGTGCGATGAAGACCCACCACAAAAGGAAAGGAAGGGATACAATACCAACCAGCATCGCGATCCGGTGCAGTGGCGACGCAGGAAGCACTGCACCTCCCGGTGTTGCTGTGTTCAGCGTTACAGCGCGGCTTGCTCCCAGCAAGCGCCGTGCAATCAGCGCAAAGATCAGATAGCCCACACCCGCAATTGCGGTTGCGATCAGTCCGATGCCCCAAAGCCTGTCTGGTTCTCCACGACCAAGCGACCCAAGCAGGTAGGTTCCAAGGCCCCAGCGTCCTCCTCCGCCAAATTCGGCCAGAATTGCACCCAATACCGCGTTTGGAGCAGCAATCTGAAGGCCCGTGATAATGGTGGGCAACGCGCCGCGCATTTGGACCAGCCGCAGAATGCGCCAACGACTACCGCCATACGCCCGAACCACATCGCTGACCCGACTGTCTGACTGGCTCAGCCCGATCACGGTCGCTGTCATGGTGACGAAGTAGACGGCCAAAGCGGCAAGGACGACGCGAGGTGCCATGCCTGACAGGGTAAGCACGAGGATTGGTGCAATGGCGATGGGCGGTAACGCAAAAATGGCGATGTTCACGCCCCGAAATAGGCGTAACAATGTCGGTGACATCGCGAAAGCCACCCCTGCTATCAGCGCCACCGCATTGCCGATCAGGAACCCCAGTCCAGAGGCATAGAGTGTGGCCCAGATGTGGCGCGGATAATCGGCGCGATCTTCCCAAAGGCGGATCAGGATTTCTGAAATCCCCGGCAACGCACCGCTTGCGACCAGCTCAAGGCGGCCTGCTATCTCCCAAATCAGAAGAAGGATTACGATATTACGCAGACCTGTGGGCACCCTAGCCATGCAGCACCGAAGCGATCCGATCTGTCAGCGCATGGAACCTTGGATTTGAGAACAAGTCAGGATGGCGGGGACGTTCAAAAGGGACGTCAACTGTTTCGACAATCCGACCTGGATTTGCGTGCATCACAGCGACACGGTCGGCCAGAAAAATGGCCTCATCTATACCGTGGGTGACAAGCAGCGCCGTCGAGCTTGTCTCCTGCCAGACACGTTGCAGCTCAACGTTCATCTGACGGCGCAAGATTTGATCCAATGCACCGAAGGGTTCGTCCATGAACAAGACGCTGGGCTTTGTGACAAGCGCGCGGGCAATAGCAACGCGCTGGCGCATGCCCCCGGAAAGTTCACCGGGGAGCGAGTTCTCAAACCCCTTCAACCCCACAAGCTCAATCATCGCCTGCACTTGGGCCGCGTGGGCCTTGCGGTTCAGCCCGATGACCTCCAGCGGCATCTCGACATTGCGACGCACGCTGCGCCACGGCAGCAGTGCGGAGTCCTGAAATGCAACGCCAGTCTTACCAGATCTCGCAGCCACCACAGGCGGTTCGCCATTGATCAAAACGTCGCCGGCATCCGCGGTCTCTAGCCCCAAAGCGATGCGCAGAGCCGTCGACTTGCCGCAGCCGGACGGGCCGATCAACGCGGTGAAGGACGCAGGTGGACAGTGCAGCGTCACATCGCGCAACGCCTCAACCGTCCTTCCGCGTCCTTCAAAGATCTTGTCGACCCCGGAAAGGGAAATCCCGTCCGGGGTGGTCATCAGATTTCTTCAAGCAAGGTTGTGTCGAACATGTCGCGCGAACCGACGATGCCAACTTCAGCCAAAGCACCGAGGTTTGCTTCGATGCCTTCTTCGGTCATCGCAAAGACTCCCGCTGGGTTTTCCATCAACGGCTTTTGAGCTCCGTTGAAAAAGACCTCGTTATCGATGGTCCGTCCGGTACCTGCAAAATGTGTATCTGCCCACTTTGGCGGCCAAACGGTTGTGTCAGCGTTGTTTTCAACCCAGCCCTTGCGGCTAGCGCGCAACCAAGCGACCAGCTCCGCGCGTTTGGTGTTCAGAATTTCATCGGTCACCACGACAGTGTCGTTATAGGTCGTATAGCCAAAGTCATAAAGAAGGAACGACGTGGCCTCGGCCCCTTGCTGGCTGATTGTGTAGGGAACGTTGGTTGTAAAATCGAGGCTCGCATCGATCTCGCCTTTGATCAACGGGGTCGGGTCATAGGCGTAAGGGACGATGTTCACGTCGCTGGGAGCAATGTTGTTCAACTTCAGCATTGCTTCGACAGAAATCACGTTTACCGGAGGCACAGCAAGAGTCTTGCCGACTAGATCGGTGGGTGAATTGATGCCACTTGCAACCAGCGACACGATTCCGATAGGGTTCTTTTGGTACTGTGCGCCGATGATCTTGAAGGGCGCGCCCTGATCAACAATCGCTTTGATCGTTGTGTCTGGTGTGGTCAGTGCCAGATCGGCGCGACCCGCGATGATGGTGCTTTCAGGGATCACATCAGGGCCGCCAGACAGATAGGTAAGGTCCAGACCCTCGTCGGCATAATACCCTTGGTCCATGGCTAGGAAATAGCCTGCAAATTCGGCGTCATTTATCCACGCGGCCTGCATGGTCATTGGCGTCGCAGCCATGGCTCGCATCGGAAGGGCTGATGCAGCGGTTGCGGCACCAACAGTGCCCAAGAAATGGCGGCGGTTTAGTCTTAATGTCATGTCATTCGTCTCCTGTTGGATGGTGTCAGGCAAGGCCTTGGATGCGCTGCAATTCCTGCAGCGGTGGTGTTTGAGCGATTTGTTTGGGTTCCAACAATGGCCACTTTACGCCGCTAGGGCGTTTGGCGCGGCGTTCCACTGTATACATCTGTGTCGGGGTCGCGATCTTGTCGACCAAAATGTCGGTCTCGGACGGCTGCAGCTGATCGTCGACCATTTGTATATCATGTACGACGGCCATCACCGGAGTTGTCTCATCGACCAAACCGAGGTCGGTAAACATGCCCCATTCCAGATCAAAGAACCCGTGCCCTTTGCCGAAACGAACACCGTTCTTGGAGACAGCAGAAGCTCCCGTCACCATCAGGTCAAAGCGACCGCGTTTCGCAATTTCTTCCAACGTGATCGGAGTGCCGAAGTGCTCCATCCCGTCCAGCCAAGAGGCGTAGAGCGCGGCACCCTCTGGAACATTTTCAGGTTCCATCAGAACAAAGCCTCGATAAATGCCATAGGTTGACATCACGAAGGGCTTGCCATCTTCGATCATGCGGCGGCGCAGGTCGGCAAGACAGTTGTCGGGCGTGATAAAGGCGAAGTTAGATGCAGTGTAAGCGTCTTCCGCGACCAAGTGGTCGGTTGCCATGTCTGATCCTTCGAAATCGGGGATGACTTCGGCGAAATTCAGATGGAATCGCGTATCGGGCTTTGCAACATCGCGCAGTTTTGTCCAAATCCGTTCTCGGATGACCTTTGATGTAGACATTGCGATTCCTTCGCGTTTCACTGTTTCATACTAATGAAACTTTTGTTTCAATGGTCAAGTTGAATCTGAGAACGACACAGGATATTCCTTTTTCATGGCATCACGACTCATCCTCCGCATTCACGAAAAACAGGCGCGTCTCACCAGCAGCGAACAAAAAATCGCTAGCGTTTTATTTGAAAATCAGGGCCTTATAGAAACTCACACCGCGACGGAACTTGCCAATATGGCTGGAGTGTCCAAAGCGACGACGGCCCGTTTTTTCCGCAGTTTGGGATATGTTGATTTTGAGGAAGTCCGCCTGCAAGCGCGCGAAGAGCGCGATCGGACGCAGCCCTATGCCCAAAGAGAAAGCGCCCCTGATCAGGTTATTCTGGGCCGGTCCATTGTCGACCACTTGGATCTTGAGCTCCGCAACTTGACCCGCACTTTTGAAGAACTGCGCTCAGACCGGCTGCCAGAGGTCGCCGAAATCCTGTCAACTGCACCACGGATTTGGTTCTTAGGTTTCGGTGCCGAAGATGGCGTGGCACGCATTGGCAAGACGCTTTTCTCGCGATTGCGACACGATGTGCACTATCTCGATGGTGCAGGGCAGGATTGGGCCAGCGATTTGGCGATGATGGGCCCGCGTGATGCACTTGTACTCGTATCGCTGGAGACAAGACCAAAGCTTTTACGCTCCTTGCTGGCTTACGCGCGGACATCTAGGATGCGCATCATAACAATCACTGATCATCGCTATCAGGCGCAGGCGGAACGTTTTTCTGAAACGGTTTTGCCTTGCCACGTCGCAAGCTACGGCATGCTCAGCACCCATGCGACAGTGGTGTCTATGTTGCGTTTACTTGCGATTGCTTTTGTTGGGAAGAATGCCGTCACGGTGAAGCAAAGGGCCGAAACGCTTGATGCAATTGTTGAGGAACTTGATTTGCTGGAGTGACAACGCAGCCCATCAACTCCTGAGACTTGACCCTCTTATGACACGAGGCGGAGCGGGAGCAGAAACTGCATCTCGGCCTGAATTCTTCTCGGTAGATTTGGGCCGCCCCAATCGGCGCCAATTGGCTGCTCGTTCGAAAATGTGGACACGGTACCTGGTGAGCCTTGGCGGCGGATTCAACCGATCGACGCAATACACTCAGCAAATGTCTCTGCTGGGGTTTGGTATTGCAGGGTCTCTCTAGGCCGTTCGTTGAGCTGCCTGGCAACACTTAGCTTTGCTTGCGAATGGACAGACAGATCGGTTCCGCGCGGCAGATATTGCCTCAGCAGCCGGTTGATATTTTCATTTGAGACGCGTTGCCACGCATTGCCTAGCAGTCACTGCTTGCAGCGATAAGAGAGAGGCCTCCACGGCATCACATCAGGGTGCTATTTCCTGCGGTGATGTAGCGAAATGCATCAGAAGGGAGCGGTAGGCAGTCGCTCGCCACAAGTGAAATGCTATCGCGGGTCATCTACGATCCCGATGTGTCCTAAAAAATGGCTGAGAACGAATTTGAACCATCACGGGATTTGGCAACTGCCCGACCCAGATTGGCTATTGTATTATATTCTTAAAAGCCGGACCTTAGTTGCTCCGCAATAAAGCAAGTGCAATGCGTCCATGGTTGAAATTTTAGAGGGTCTGAAAGCAGCATTTTTCCTGGTCATCACATTTGACGCCGAGCTTTGGGAAATTAGCCTGCGGTCGTTGCGTGTCACCCTGACAGCACTATTGATTGCCTCGCTCATCGCGATCCCACTGGGAACGTATCTCGCGGTGCAACGCTTTCGGTATCGCCGATTTGTGATATCTTTCATCAACGCGCTGATGGGTCTGCCGCCTGTGGTTGTTGGGTTGGTCGTCTACATTTTGTTGTCACGCTCAGGGCCATTCGGAGTGCTCAATCTGCTGTTTACTCCGACAGCCATGATCATCGCCCAAGTCATCATCATCACGCCCGTGATCGCATCGATTGCACATCAATCCATGCGCGAACTTTGGGCTGAATACCATGATTTGCTGATCTCGCTGAATGCCTCCAAAAGGCAACGTATACTGACGCTGATCTGGGACGGCAGGCGAAATTTGTTAACCGCTGCACTTGCCGGATTTGGACGCGCGATTGGTGAGGTGGGCGCGATTATGATTGTGGGTGGCAATATCGATCATGTGACCCGCGTTTTGACCACGGCCATTGCCCTCGAAACGGGAAAAGGTGATTTTGCGCTCGCGCTTGGTCTTGGCTTTGTCTTGATTGGGCTGGCGATTTTGGTGAACCTCGCGATCCATACGTTATCGCAGACTGAGCAGGAGGGACGCTGGTGACACAGATGTTCCCACTCACCCTTCACCAAGTGCTGGTGCGCCGAAGCGGCAAGGTTGTTATTGGCCCGACCGATCTTGTGCTTCCGCCCGACGGTCCAACGATCATTATAGGGCCAAACGGGTCGGGTAAGACGACGGTGTTGCGCGTGATGCATGGGATTGAACGGGTCACAAGTGGCACAGTGACTTGGCAGCATGATGATCCATCGCAGCACGCCTTTGTCTTTCAGTCGCCAATCGTCTTGCGGCGATCGGTTTGTGAAAATCTTGCCTATCCGCTGCGCCTTATCAAAACGCCGAAGCCCGAAATTAAGCAAGCGGTGGATCATTGGCTAGAGCGCATTGGTCTCAGCGATGCTCGTCATAGCCCAGCGATGCGGCTGTCAGGCGGAGAGCGGCAAAAGCTCGCCATTGCACGGGCCCTTATTCGCAAACCGCAGGTGCTGTTTCTGGACGAGCCATGCGCGAACCTCGATGGCCACGCCACGCGCGAGATCGAGGCGCTGCTACAAGAAGCCTCTGCAGCCGGAACCCGGCTTGTGATGTCGACTCACGATATGGGGCAGGCCCGTAGACTTGCGCGGGATTTAGTCTTTATGCTGGATGGCAAAGTACATGATGTCAGCGGTGCAGAGGCTGCATTCACGCGTCCAGCAACCAAAGAGCTGGCGGCGTTTTTAAGAGGGGATATTGTGATATGATCAGAAGTGCTCTGGCGGTTACCGTCGCGTTTTGGGCCATGGCCAGTGCGGCTGATGAGATGCGTTTGGCGGTAACCACGTCTTTTGATAGCTCGGGATTGGCGGATGTGCTGTTGCCTGCCATTCAGGATGATCTTGACCTAGACGTGCAGTTGCTTGTCGTTGGAACCGGACAAGCGCTGCGACTGGGCGAAGCCGGCGATGTCGATGCAGTTTTGGTCCATTCCCAAGTGGCCGAAGAGGCCTTCGTTGCCGCAGGCCATGGTACTCACCGGCGCGAGATTATGTACAATGATTTTGTCTTGATCGGCCCCACGACAGATGCGGCAAGCATTGCAGATGCAGCCAGTGCCGCAGATGCATTGCAACGTATCGCTAACGCTCAGCCGCTTTTCGTCAGTCGTGGCGATGACAGTGGGACCCACAAGGCCGAGTTGGCGGTTTGGGCGCAAGCTGGCTTTGATGTGGGTGCATTTGGTAACTGGTATCGCTCGGTAGGCGCTGGCATGGGCCAAGCGTTGAACACCGCCGCCGCAATGGATGCCTATGTCCTATCAGATCGGGCCAGTTGGCTGAACTTTGCCAATAAAGCTGGACTGGCGCTGCTTTATTCCGGTGATCCCGCGCTGTTTAACCAATACGCGTACCTCCCTGTGAACCCCAATAAGAACGACAATGTCCGCAGTGATTTGGCAATGGCGCTTGAAAATTGGCTGACAAGTCCCCGCGCTGAGGCGTTGATCAACGGCTATTCCATCAATGGTGAAACGCTCTTTGTTTTTAACGCAAAACCAGGGTGATCAGTGTTGAGGTGGTTCATCGAGTGATCCATGCACCGCAAACTGGTTCAGGTCCGCGTCCTGAGGTTCGATGACACGGTACGCCTCTTTGATCCCGGCTTCGGTGAGTTCGCGCGCCACAGTGAGCAGCGTATTTGGTGCATGATCGGCACAAAGCTCTGCCATTTGGTTGATTTCCTCCATAGCCACGTTGCGTGCAGCATCAAGCGATGGCGCACCGTAGATATCAACAAAGTGTTGCGCAAGCAGACCCGCGATTGCGTCTTGTTCTTGTGGTTCAATCTGGGTGACGGCGACAAAGCTGACCCTGCCGAAGGTCTCGCACCCCATCCAGCCGTTCGCAAAAGCCTGTCTGGCTTTGCCGACAAGATCGGCCTCTCCCCAGTTTGAAAATTCAAACCCTCCCGAAATGCACCATTCGCCTGTGCGCGCCGGATTGTGGAACACGCGAGAGTCGCTTTCGTCGAAATGTATTGCGCGGGCAAGTATCATATGGGCCTCGTCAGATGACCAGTGAGGGGGACAAGTATTGTCTTTTCATCAACCTTCAGCAAAAGGCCAAGGTTTTCATCAAGCCCGCTGTAGGTGCCGGTTTGGCCAGCGACTGTGATCTCGCCCTCTAATCCATGGGCAAGTCCAGACCATTCACGATGAAGTTGTGCGGTGCCGGTGTCAGCCCACGCATTGATCCCCACAAGCGTATGGCGCACCCATGCTTCGAGCAAGGCAACTGCGTCAACCTCGGCGCAGCCTTCGGCATAAAGGGCCGTGTCATCCGGCGTCAGGCCAGTGTCGTCACTGACGGGCCACAAGGCCAGTGTTAGATCGATGACCAGCCAATCGGGCTCATCCTCTGGCTGACCGGATGCCGCCATATGCATAGCCCCACATCGCCCGCCATTGATATAAATCGTTCCATCCCAACCCAAATGCACACCCACTTCAGGTGGTGCGAGCGCGCCGAGTGCGTTCTGAAATCCGACCCCGCATATCGGCAGCATTACAGCTGCCCTCGCCAATGAGACATCGGGGGCAAAAACGATCGCCGCACGCAAAGTGTTTGGCGCAAGATCGTAGATCACAAGACCCGCATCGCAACCTGCCTCAGCCGTCGCACAGGCCAGCGCAAACGGATCATTGCCGTTCGCATCCCGGCCAGTAAAGAGCGGTGGAAACGACGGTGTGATCATGCGTGACCCTTGGCAATCAGATCGCGGGCCAGATTGCGGAATGCTGCGGCTTGGCTGCTGTCGGGCTTAGACACGACAATAGGCGCACCACCATCCGCAGCGAGCCGGATATCCATATGCAGCGGGATTTCTGCCAACAAAGGAACACCGAGTTTTTCGGCTTCTTTCGCCACGCCGCCGTGCCCGAACGTATGTTCCTCGTGCCCGCAGGCCGAACATATATGGGTCGACATGTTTTCGATCATTCCAATCAGCGGTGTGCCCAATTGGTTGAACATATCGATGCCCTTGCGCGCATCAAGCAAAGCGATGTCTTGCGGCGTCGAGACGATAATTGCCCCATCCAGCTGTGACTTTTGCGCAAGCGTCATCTGCACGTCACCGGTGCCTGGGGGTAGATCGACGATCAGCACATCCAGCGCGCCCCATTGCACTTGGGTCAACATTTGTTGCAGCGCCCCCATCAGCATTGGACCGCGCCAGACAACAGCCTGGTCTTCATTTGCCATCAAACCCAGCGACATCATGGTGACGCCGAAATTGCGCATTGGCAGGATTGTTTTACCATCTGGTGAGGCAGGCCTGCCCGAAACCCCCAACATGCGCGGCTGGCTTGGACCATAGACATCCGCATCCAGCAAACCAACACGACGCCCTTCGGCGGCAAGCGCACAGGCAAGGTTGGATGCAACAGTGGATTTCCCGACACCACCTTTGCCGGATGCAACGGCGATAATGCGGTCAACACCCGGGATCTTTTCAGGGCCACTTGGCGCGCCCCCGCGCTGTGGCTTGAGGTCGGGTGGCGCTGCGGGCGCACTATGTGCGGTCATGACAACCGATACAGATGCGACACCGTCGCACGCTTTGATCTTGGCCTCGGCATCATCCTTGAGGGCAGTATAGGCCTCTGCATGGCTGCCGTTGACCTCCATGACAAAGCGCACATTGCCATCGTCGACCGTGAGGGCTTTGACGATCCCGGCTTCGGTAATTGATGTCCCACTGATCGGATCAATGATGTCTTTGAGGATGGACAGGACTGTCTCGCGGGTGATGGCCACGTTAGGATTGCCCTTCGATTGAGCCAGTGACAATGTGTTCAAGCTCCAGCCCGTCAATCGTCAGAACAACTTTGGCCTCAAAGCTGCGCCCACTGGTGTCGCCGGCTTTGCGCAGGGCTTGTTCGATGGCCTGTTGCGAAGTGACGCCGACCTGCTTGAGGAACTTGCGCATCGACATGTTAAAATCGTCGCTCATTGGGATGTTTCCATATTGCTTGACCGCTTTGCCGACTGCAACCTAGTCTCTGTGCAGTTCAAAACGGGATGGTTGATGTGAAGTTTGCGGCACTCTTGCTCTTTTTGATTCTGCCCGGCCATGTGTTGGCGCAGGACCGGGAGTTCACGTTGTCTGCCCCTGATGAAATTGTCCAGTCCGGGTTTCTGCAGCATCTGTTGCCGCGATTTTCGCTGAAACACGGTGTGCGGATTACACAAGTTGCCGACAGTGGCGATGTGGCGATCGGCGCAGAGGGTTTGCCCGTTTTTGTCGGTCTGGGCACGGTTTGGCACGTCACGCAAAACGACGCAGACGGGTCCGGCCTTTTTATAGATTGGTTGTTGTCGGGCATCGGCAAGCGCACGATTGCAGGGTTCCAACCCGACGGTGTGCCACTTTTCACGGCCAAGATTGTTGTTGAGGTTGCCATCGCTGACATCGCATTTGACGGCGACCCGGTTCAGGGTCAGGCTTTGGCGCTGGCGCGTTGCGGGCGTTGTCATGTGGTAAACGAGACCAACCGGATGAATGGGATGGGCCAAGCGCCGTCTTTTGCCGTAATGCGCGGCATTACCGATTGGCGAAATCGGTTCGCCACATTTTATGTGCTGAATCCACACCCCAGCTTTACACAGGTCGCAGGCATCACGCCGCCTTTTCCTGCCAATCTGCCGCCTGCCATTGTCCCGATTGAAGTTACCCAAGACGAGTTGGAGGCGATTCTCGCTTACGTGGCAACAATTGCCCCGGCCGATCTTGGCGCCCCATTGCAAAATCAGTGATCCTTGCGCTTGGACAGATAGTCGTCGGTAGTGCGCGGACGCGGCCTCTCGCCTGATGCGAACGGATTATCATCTGAATGGTACTGGGCGTTGATGCGGCAATTGTCGCACATTTGGATCATCCTCGCGGCGTCTGGGTTCTTGAACATCGCATGGTTCCCTGCCAACTTTTCTGAGATCTTTTCGACCGTCGATTTAACGCCGAAAAGGCTGCCGCATTCTATGCAAGCAAAGGGTTCTTCTTCGTTTAAAACTGACTGGGTAAATGCAGCATCGGTCAGATCAAACTGCGGCTGCAAAGTGATTGCTTTTTCGGGACATACATTGGCGCAAAGTCCACATTGCAGGCACGCGTCCTCTTGGAACCGAAGTTGCGGCAGATCAACGTTGTCGCCCAAAGCGCCAGACGGGCAGAGTGACACACAGGCCAAGCACAGCGTGCAAGCGGCTGTATCGACAATGACAGCCCCATAAGGCGCGTTTGCCGGCAATGGCAGTGTCACGGCATCGGGATTGAGGGCTTTTGCCGACAATCGCGCAACTTGCCTGCGTGTTCCAAGGGGTAGGATTGGGTTTGCGATCGCTGTCATAGGTGCGTTCCCAAACAGATGATCGGATAGCGCGTCAGGGTCCACCAAATCAAGCAATGCGACCGTTCCCGGTGAAATCGCATTGGCCAATTCTGCTTGCGGCACTAACGCGTCACGTTCTGTTTTGGGTGCCAACAAAATATCAACGCGGGCAAAGCCACTGGCCAGCGCGCCAACCATCTCTGCGTGGCCAAACCCGGCCAAGGCTTCGACTTCCATGGGGATCACATGCGCTGGCAATCCACGGCCATAACGCGCGCTTAGGCTGATCATCTGTGCGCCGTGATCGTCATGAACCAAAAGTGTGGCATCTTTTCCGCCAGCGGTGCGATAGCTGCTTGCCAACGTATGGATCCGGCGAAAGACAAAGTCGGATGACGGCGCATCATAGCTGATCGCACCTGATGGGCAGACGGCAGAACATGCGCCACATCCGGCACAGATCATCGGATCGATGCTGACATGCTCACCGGCCGAGACAATAGCGCCCGTCGGGCACACATTCAGGCAATTTGAACACGCAGGCTTTTCAGCGCGCGAATGCGCACAAAGGCTGGGCTCCATACGGATATAAAACGGCTTTTCGAATGTGCCGACCAGCTGGCTTGCGGCAAAGATAGCATCCGCCACAGCACCCTGGCCTTTGGGGTCGGCCCGCAGGTATCCATCACGTTTCTCTGGGGCGGGAAAGAGGGGGACACCGCCCGTGAGATCAAGAATGATATCGCAGTAAGACAAAGCACCATCCCGCGCCGGGGTCATCGCAGGTGTGCCACGCCCGCCTGAGACACTTTGCTGAAATTCATTGATGCGGACCTCAAATCGTCCAAGTGTTCCAGTGGCTTGGTGCAGATTTCCAACGACCGTATCGTAGCTTTGCGTCGGAATAATCTCTGCGCCCGGGGCCAGCAGCACGGTGACAGACAGCGCCTCCCCAAGTTTTTCTGCGGCTGACAGCGCAACTTCGGTCGTTCCAACAATCAGACAGGTGCCTTCCGTGATAATATCAAACGACTTCTGTGAAGGTGGGATCAAAGCAGCATCTGCAATCAGTGCGGCCATCTTTGGCGTTGTATCGCCGGCGTCATCTGTCCAGCCAGCACGGTCGCGGATGTCGACGAAGTCAGGCGCGCTGGCGTCCATCTCTTCGGCAAGTGCGACGAAACGATGTGCTTCTTGCTGGCAGGCAATCACGACATCGCCCTGCGCAATCGCTTTGGCTGCGATGTCTATCTGATCGGTGCATAGGCTTGAATAACACATGGCGCAGGGTAGCCCAGTGGCCACCTGCAAAGCAGCAGCGTCCACATTCTGAGATACGAGGCAGTCACACACCAACAATGTTTTCGACATGGTTTTCCTCGATTTTCAAGAACGCAGGGCGCAACGCAGCTAGGCAGGAAAATACAGGACAGTAAACTAAAATTTCTGCGCGATTGTGACGCTGCGACCTTCGCAGTTGCAGCAATTGAAACAGTTCCTCGCCCGATGATCGCACATGTTGTTCTTAATCCCCATGTTAGAAAGAGATTTGGGGAATGCTGCACTACGGCATCATTTCCGTGCGATGTTTCGGAAAAAAGTGTCTTTGCATTTCGCAGATTATTGGGTCAATATGGCTCTAAGAAAATATTACCATTGGGGCTCTCGCTTGAAATTTGAATACCCTGACTCTCTGTCGATACCAATTGGCGTTGTCGTCAAGCGGTCAGCCGGTGTAACCCGGTGGGCTAAGTATTCTTGGAAAGCTTCAGCCGTGTTGCCGGGCGCCGGACCCGCCGATTGGAAAGTGCTGCGAAGCGATGGCGATGTCACCGAATTCCATGCAGCAACGCTTCCCTTGACACTCTATGTCTCTGATGCAGAAGCCTACGCGCACGAGCTTCAAGCGCGGACACCCTCAGTATACGCGATCTTGCGGCCCAGCGATGTAGGCGAGGTTGCGCCATGGACTGTCGCACTTGTCACGGCTTCCCCTTATGAGGCGCAGGATTACTGCGATTCCGCAGAGGAACTGGTGGAAAAAATCCCAATGCCAGATGGGCTTTGCGCATGGATTACTGCGTTTGTGGAAAAACACTACGAGGAAGAGGCGTTTGTAAAACGTCGCCGGAACAAAGCCCGCGTTGATCAAAGCCAAGATGGAATTGGCGACCCGCGCATCCGTCAAGTCAGCGATGTCTATCGTGCGCCGCGCCGCAAAGAGGTGCTGAATTGAGCGAAGTCCTGTCATCATGGTCACGTCGTCGCGCAGCCGTCGCGGCCGAAGCTGAAAGGGAAGACCTTGCAGCACGTGAAGCTGCTCTTGCGCTAGAGCAAGACGCGCTGGCAGAGAAATCTGACGAAGATATACTTGAAGAGCTTGGCCTGCCTGATCCGGACAGCCTTGTGCTGGGCGATGACTTCAAAGCGTTCATGTCCAAATCCGTGCCGGAACATCTGCGCAAACGTGCGCTGCGCAAACTGTGGCGGAGCAATCCTGTTTTGGCGTGTGTTGACGGGCTCAATGATTATGACGACGATTATTTGGCCCAAAGTCTTGGCCAAGGTGTGATCAAGACCTCTTATCAGGTTGGCAAGGGCATGTTGGCCCATTTGTTGGAAGTTGAGCGCCTCAAAGACGCCGAGCCCAAGGTTGTGAAGATTGAGGCCGCGGTTGAGGATGACGTGGCGGAGGTTGTCGCCGAGGCAATGGATGAGTGGACTGCCGTAACCGATGAAGTCGCTGCGGTTGATGAAGAGCCAGCGCCATTTGCGCCCCGCCGGATGCGGTTTCAGTTTGAGGATGATACCGCATGAATGTTGCCGCCGCCGTCGCAGAAGTCCCAGAGGAAGATCGGCTGCGCGCGGACCTTTACAACTATTTGGGTCTAATGCTTGCAGGTCCGCCTGATCAGCTGTTGTTGGATCAATCAGCCGCGCTCACCGGCGATGAGACAGACCTTGGACAAGCGATCAATGGGCTGGCGCGGGTTGCGAAGATATCAAAGCCAAAGGCTGTGCAAACCGAGTATAACGCCCTTTTCATTGGTCTTGGCCGGGGGGAGTTGTTGCCCTTTGCGAGCTACTACCTCACAGGGTTCTTGAACGAAAAGCCACTGGCAAACTTGCGCGCAACCATGGCTGATTTTGGCATGACGCGCGCAGACGGCGTGTTTGAGCCAGAGGATAACATCGCTTCATTGATGGAAATGATGGCAGGTATGGTCGTTGGGCGCTTTGGGCGGGTGGCAAGCGTGGCCGAGCAACAGACATTCTTTAACTTGCACATTGGCACGTGGGCGACACACTACTTCAATGACCTGCAGGGGGCGAAATCATCAATCCTTTACGCATCTGTCGGTGCGGTCGGATTGGCCTTCATGGAGATCGAAAAAGAAGCATTTCGCATGACCGCAAGCTGACGGGCTTACTGCATAACCGGTGGGGGTGCCCGCCAAATAAGAAAAGGGAGACATCCTATGACCGATAAAAAAGCAGGCGCGAGCCGCCGTGACTTTCTGAAACTGGCCGGGACCGCCGCACCGGCAGCCGTTGCCGTAGCAGCAGGTGGCGCGACACAGGCCGCTGCCGAACCTGCAGACCTTTCATCAGAGACGATGCAAGATACCGATCACACACGCGCGTATTTCGAAAGCACACGTTTTTAGGCAAGTGTCATGGCCGCTGTCATGGTCGAGGAAGACCATCACCGAGCGGCCCACAAGAGATCATCCGGTAAGATCGGATAAGGGAGGAAGAGAATGCTGAGGAAAAAGACCAACGGGTATACACGCCGGTCCGGTCGTTCACCGATTACGGTGAACAAAGGTTCCAACGGAATTGATCGTCGCGGTTTCTTGCGCGGATCAGGCCTTGCGATCGGTGGTTTGGCCGCAATCGCGGCAACGGGTGGTACAGTTACCCAAGCGACAGCACAAACTGCCGCGACCCGTGCAGTTGAAATAATTAAATCAGTCTGCACGCACTGTTCGGTAGGTTGCACGGTTATCGCCGAAGTCGATAATGGTGTTTGGACGGGTCAAGAGCCCGGCTGGGACAGCCCGTTCAACCTAGGTGCCCATTGCGCCAAAGGCTCTGCGGTGCGTGAACACGCACATGGGGAACGTCGCCTGAAATACCCGATGAAAAAAGAAAACGGCGAATGGGTGCGCATCAGCTGGGAAACCGCGGTCAACGAGATCGGCGACGGCATGATGAAAATCCGCGAAGAAAGCGGGCCGGATTCTGTCTATTGGCTTGGCTCTGCCAAGCACAACAACGAACAGGCTTATCTGTTCCGCAAGTTTGCTGCCTATTGGGGCACCAACAACGTCGATCACCAAGCGCGGATTTGTCACTCGACCACTGTTGCCGGTGTGGCAAATACATGGGGCTACGGCGCCATGACGAACAGCTACAACGACATCCATAACTCCAAGGCGATCTTTTTGATCGGGGGCAACCCAGCCGAGGCACACCCAGTGTCACTGCTGCATATGCTCAAAGCCAAAGAGCAAAATAACGCACCGTTGATCGTGTGTGATCCTCGTTTTACGCGGACTGCAGCGCATGCTGATGAGTATGTCCGCTTCCGGCCTGGCAGCGACGTCGCTCTGGTTTGGGGTATCCTGTGGCACATCTTTGAAAATGACTGGCAGGATAAAGAATTCATCCGGACGCGTGTTTGGGGGATGGACCAGATCCAAGAAGAAGTGGCCCGCTGGACGCCCGAAGAAGTTGAGCGCGTCACCGGCGCACCCGGCAGCCAGCTGGAACGTGTCGCGCGAACCCTTGCAAACAACCGCCCCGGCACTGTGATTTGGTGCATGGGTGGCACGCAGCACACCAACGGTAACAACAACACCCGCGCCTATTGCATCCTACAGCTCGCACTTGGGAATATGGGCACCGCTGGTGGCGGCACCAACATTTTCCGTGGCCACGACAACGTGCAGGGTGCAACTGACCTTGGTGTTCTTGCTGATACGCTGCCAGGCTACTACGGCCTGTCTGCGGGATCATGGGCACACTGGGCCCGGGTTTGGGAAGAAGATCTTGATTGGCTCAAAGGCCGGTTCTCACCTGAAACGGTGGGCGACACCGCGATGATGAACCTCACGGGAATTCCGGTCAGCCGTTGGATTGATGGCATTTTGGAAGATGCGGCGGACATCGATCAACCCGATAACGTGCGCGCCATGGTGCTTTGGGGCCATGCGCCAAACAGCCAAACCCGTCAGAAGGAAATGAAAACGGCGATGGAGAAGCTCGACATGCTTGTCGTGGTTGACCCATATCCGACTGTGTCGGCGGTGCTGCAAGATCGTGAAGACGGTGTTTACCTGCTGCCAGCGTGCACGCAATTCGAAACACGCGGCTCTGTGACAGCGTCAAACCGGTCGCTTCAGTGGCGCGACAAAGTGGTCGAGCCACTGTTTGAATCGCTGCCGGATCATACGATCATGGCAATGTTCTCGGAAAAGTTCGGCTTCCACGACAAAATCTTCCGCAACATTGCGATTGATGAAGGTGGCGAGCCGAACGTCGAAGACATTACCCGCGAATTCAACCGCGGCATGTGGACCATCGGTTATACTGGCCAAAGCCCAGAGCGTCTGAAGATGCACATGGCGAACCAACACACCTTTGACCGCACATCGTTGCGTGCCATTGGTGGACCTGCAGATGGGGACTTTTACGGTCTGCCTTGGCCAAGTTGGGGCACACCCGAGATGAACCACCCCGGCACCGCGAATCTTTATGACATGTCATTGCCGGTTGCCGAAGGTGGTCTGACCTTCCGCGCCCGTTTTGGTGTGGAACGTGACGGTGACAATCTATTGGCCGAAGGTGTCTTTACACCGGGGTCGGAGATCGAAGATGGCTATCCAGAATTCACCATGCAGATGCTGATGGATCTTGGATGGGACGGTGATCTGACGGCTGATGAGCGTGCCGCTATTGACGCGGTTGCAGGTCCTAAAACCAACTGGAAAACCGACCTTTCGGGTGGGATTCAGCGAGTTGCAATTGCCCATGGCTGCGCCCCCTTCGGCAATGCCAAGGCCCGTGCCGTCGTCTGGACCTTCCCGGACCCGGTGCCTACACACCGCGAGCCGCTCTATTCGAACAGACGCGATTTGGTGGCCGATTATCCGACCTACGAGGACAAGAAGTTCTGGCGCGTTCCGACCATGTACGCCTCGATCCAGAAAAATGACTTCTCGAAGGAATATCCGATAATTCTGACGTCAGGTCGTTTGGTCGAATACGAGGGTGGCGGCGACGAAAGCCGCTCGAACCCATGGCTTGCCGAATTGCAGCAAGACATGTTCGTCGAGATCAACACACGTGACGCCAATAACTTGGGCGTGCGTGATGGTGCGCAGGTCTGGGTTGAGGGCCCCGAAGGTGGCAAGGTCAAGGTTATGGCCATGGTCACCGAACGGGTCGGTGAAGGCGTCGCATTCATGCCGTTCCACTTTGGTGGACACCTGGAAGGTGTTGATCTAAGGGATAAATATCCAGAAGGGGCCGATCCGTTTGTATTGGGTGAATCCTCCAACACAGCACAAACATACGGCTATGACAGCGTAACCCAGATGCAAGAGACTAAAGCGACTCTTTGCAAAATCTGGACAGCATAAAGGAGAAGTAGAATGGCTAGAGCAAAATTTCTCGTCGATGCTGAACGCTGCATTGAATGCAACGCTTGCGTCACCGCCTGTAAAAACGAGCATGAGGTGCCGTGGGGTATCAACCGCCGTAAGGTCGTCACCATCAATGACGGCTCACCGGGGGAACGGTCGATCTCGGTCGCGTGTATGCACTGTTCGGACGCGCCGTGTATGGCCGTCTGTCCGGTCGATTGCTTCTATCAAACCGACGATGGTGTTGTGCTGCACTCCAAGGACTTGTGCATCGGGTGTGGTTACTGCTTTTACGCGTGTCCGTTTGGTGCGCCGCAGTTCCCGCAGGCGGGCAACTTTGGATCGCGCGGCAAGATGGACAAATGCACTTTCTGCGCCGGTGGCCCAGAAGAAAACAACTCCAGTGCGGAGTTCGCGAAATATGGGCGTAACAGGATTGCTGAGGGCAAATTGCCGATTTGCGCCGAAATGTGTGCAACTAAGGCTTTGCTCGCAGGTGACGGTAACATCGTTTCCGATATTTATCGCGAGCGTGTTGTCGCCCGTGGCTTTGGCTCGGGTGCATGGGGTTGGGGTACAGCTTACAACCAAAAAGGCGGCTAACCGCCACTTTGCAATGCATGAAAAGGGGCGGCCTTCACAGGGCCGCCCTTCTTTGATCTGACAAAGAGGAATTTCCGATGCTGCGTCTTATGACCCTTTTTGCTTTGCTTTGGACCCTTGCTGCGCCTGTCGCGGCACAAGACGTCATAGACACGCCGCGCGCATCCACCGGCGGGGCACAAACACTCGAGGACATCCTGCGCCGCCAAGAGGGTCAGGTCATTGACGACGGTTTTCGCAGTGATGTTACGGGAAATCCTGACTTAGCCGCACCGATGACAGAGCAATTGGGTACTTTGGGCGGCGCATCGGACCCTGATCTGTGGCGGGCGTTCCGTTATAGCACTGCTGATATTACCACGCAAAACCGCGGCCCGGCATCGACCACGTTGGTTCAAGATGGAGGCATGTGGTGGTTACTCTTTCGCAAAGGCCCTTTGCTGCAAATGACAGCTTATTTGCTTGGTGGGACACTTTTGGCATTGGCGCTGTTCTATTTGATCCGGGGACGCATTCGTATTGATGGCCAAAAAACCGGCCGGACAATCACCCGCTTTAAAGCCTTCGAGCGGTTCGGTCATTGGCTACTGGCATCATCATTCATTATTCTTGGTCTGACAGGTTTGACCTCGCTTCTTGGACGTAAAGTGCTGATACCAGTCTTCGGCCATGATGCGTTTTCGGTTTTGGCTACTGGCAGCAAGTGGGTGCATAACAACGTGTCATGGGCTTTTATTGTGGCGCTCGTGATCATTTTTGTGGTCTGGGTTGCGCACAATATTCCTGACCGTACTGATCTAAATTGGCTTGCCAAAGCAGGCGGTCTTTTCGGTGGGTCACACCCGCCGGCGAAGAAATTCAATGCGGGTCAGAAACTGATCTTCTGGGCCGTGATCATTCTGGGCGGATCCATTTCGGTCACGGGCGTTTCACTTCTTTTCCCGTTTGAGTTCAACATGTTTGGGCATACATTCTCGACCCTCAATAGCTGGGGTGTGCCGGGATGGATTGGCATGCCCGATCTCCCGTATCCACTTCAGCCGCAAGAAGAAATGCTATACGCGCAACTTTGGCACGCGATCGTTAGTCTGGTTCTGATGTCGATCATTATTGCACATATTTATTTGGGTTCAGTGGGAATGGAAGGCGCGTTTGATGCAATGGGCAAGGGTGAAGTCGAAGAACAATGGGCGCGCGAACACCACAGCATTTGGGCCGAAGAGGTCCTGAAATCAGAGCCATCCAAATCCGAGGCATCGTAACATGAAAGCTTTTCTTGTCTCTTTGATCGCATTGGTGGTCATTTCAGTTGGTGCAAATCAACTGCTCGTGCGCGTCGGGCCATCCAGCGCTGACGCTGGTACTTCGGTCCAAAATGTACGTCTTTCAGACTAAGGAAAATGGCTCGGATAAACCATACCATCCATTGGGTTGCGTGCCGCACGTAAGACCTCAGTGGGTGCTGTCAGACGAATGCAAACTAATCTCTACAAGGACAGTGAGACTGCCCTTTATGCCGAGCGAAGACCACGCAACTCAACGAGAGCAGCGGTTCGGTTCAGCTTAAAACTGTCTCTGCTGTAAAGCGCGCGTTCGTGGTTGAAATGGATGCGCAGCGAGGCTTGAGGGGTGTCAAATTTCTGCAAACTTCCCATTCCCCGAGAGCGGAGCATAGGGGTTCCCGTCGTCGAAAAGGAAGATGTGAATTCTCAGCTTGGTTGTTCAGCCCGCGTCCCGTTTCTTGCTTCTGCGCGCTGCCTATGACTTTCATCGCAGCACCGTAGGATCGTAGCCTGTCGGGCACGAGGACTTCCGAATGCCGTGCCGGTTTATTGTTTTTCTCAGGAATTTCAATGCGGCTTTGCAATCCCGGCGCTTCGTGACGTAGCTTTCCAGTACTTCGCTTTCGTGATCAAGAGCGCGCCAAAGGTAGTGCATCTCGCCGTTGATTTTCATGAAGACTTCGTCCACATGCCATCGCCAGTTCGAAACTGCGAATTTGAGTATCCACTCATTCGGCTAACCCGGTTTTGTCAGATTTCAGCTGCAAACATGGGTCCAAATCTCTGTTTCAGCAAAACCTTACCGTCTCGTGCCTGACCTCTAAACCGCGCTTGTGCGGCAGGTCTCCCATATTACGAAGCGGCAGGTGGTTCCTTCATCGCGACAAACTGCCCACCGGGCAGTCATCAAGACAGAGCTTTTTCACGCATGGGCGTCAGGGACCCTGATCAAGGTGACACCATCGCGCGCGGCCACTTTGCCGCGTTTGATTACCAGTTTGCGCTGAGGGCGCGAAACAACGGCATGAGTAACACTTTCTGCCTCGACTAGAACAAGGTCTGCAATGCAGCCAATGTCGAGGCCGTAATCGGGAAGTTTCATCACCTTGGCACCGCCATAGCTGCAACACCACAATGCGTGCTCGACGTCCGGATCGGTTCGGAAATTGTTGCGCAGCCCCAGCAGCATGGCGCGTTCCAACATATCCGCATTGCCATATGGGCCCCATGTATCGCGAATACCATCGGACCCTGCGCAAAGGGTGACCCCTGCGCGGCGTAGATCCTCGGCCATGGGTACGGGACGCGAGGCTGTCGCCACAGTGGCAATCGAAATCTGTTCCTTGGCAAGCTGCTCGATCAGATCCATGGCGCGGCTGCGATCCGGCATTCCAAGGCAAAAGGCGTGACTGATCGTGACATTGCCCCGCATCCCCAGCGCCCGGGTCTGCTCGATGATCAAGTCCATCGAAAAAGCCCCAAGCTCACCTGGTTCGTGCAGGTGGATGTCGACAGGCTTGCCGGTTTGCTCGGCCAGCCTGAATATCGCGTCCAGCTGCCCTTTGGGGTCGCGGTCGATACTACAAGGATCAAGCCCACCTACGACATGTGCGCCAGCATTCATCGCCTCTTTCATGAGTTCTAGCGTCCCCGGTCGCGTCATCACTCCGGACTGCGGAAAGGCCACGATCTCGATGTCGATGATGTCGGCAAGGTCTTGTTTAGTCGCTAGGACGCCCTCGATCCCCTTTAGACCGATCTCGGTATCAACATCGACGTGGCTTCGGATAGCGGTCGTTCCATGCGATAGGGACAACAAAGCTTGGCGTTTTGACTGTCGTGCCGGGTCTATATTCCAATCTGTTTTCAGGCGCCGTTCGGTTTCGATTTTGTCGATCAGCAGCGGGCCTGCCTGATGCGGTCGCCATCCCATTCCCCAAAGCGTCTTGTCCAGATGGGTATGCGCCTCGATCAGGCCCGGCAGAAGGATGCCGTTGGCGCAGTCTTCTACATGCGCAGCTTCAGCGGTCTGGCCCAACGCGATGATTTCAATCCGTCCGTCCCGGATCAGAATGTCGGTGGCCGCCGCGCCCCAGAGGCGCACGTTTTTGAGAAGCAGATCCTGAGTCACTTTGAAACTTTCGCTTTGTCGGCCGCCAGATCGGGTGAGAGGGATGCCAATAGTTCGAATTGCAGATCAGCCACGATGTAATTGTCAGCGTGCAGGCGTGCGATTGGCTGGTAAACATCGGGTCGGACATAGCACTTGTCGTCGTCCAGGCAATCGTCGCGCACAGTCATCTGCACGACCTCTCCCAAAATGATCGAACGCCTTGGGTACTCTATGATTTGCGAAACCCGACACTCAAGAGAGCTGGGCGCCTCTGCCACCCGGCCCGGCTGAACCTGCAAAGACGGCGCAAGGCTGAGGCCTGTCATTTCAAGCTCATCCACACCGCTGGAAAAGTTCACGCCGCAATCGACCATTTGCTGGGCAATGCCCATGTCACACAGGTTGACCACGAATTCTTCGGTTCGACGGATATTGACGATGGTGTCTTTGGCGCTTCCGTCTGGTCGGCATTGAATACCGAGAATGACAATGGGCGGATCCTGCGAAAACACATTGAAGAAACTCATCGGCGCGGCATTCGCCGAGCCGTCTTCGTTGGTCGTTGTGACCAGCGCGATCGGTCGTGGGGCCACAAAGCTACACAAAAGACGATAGCGATCCTTTTCGGGCAATATCGTGAAATCGTACTCCATCAGGATTGGTCCCTTTGATCTGACGTCTCGGAAGATACCGTAAGCCGTCCCTCTTGCACGGCCTTGTCACGGCAACTCTGACAGAGCAACGAAATCGAAACAGTTCGAATTTAGGCTGCAACAATTTGATGCCATTAAGCAATCGTCTTGGCGCACTTTTGACAGAGAATTGAGTGAGAGATTTCGATGCAGCGCTCATGCAGAAAGTCCTCCACATTTCGGAGCGAAAGCGGGAAACTAAAGTAAGCCACAAGTGTCAAACGGGTGATTTCGGGAGATGTCTTAAAGCAATGGAACGGCCAAAACTTTGTCATCCGCAAACGCTGCGAAACCCTCCTGCCCGGCTCAAAGCAGCTTCTCCGGACAACAATCGTCGGAGTAACGCCCCATTTCTCGATCTAAAACTATGATCAAATTTCCATAAATCGAAGTCTTCGACCAGTCTTGTCTTAAGTCCCTATCAATAGCGCGTGGCACCAAAAAAGCCTTCGGGTATATCCGTCAAAGCACGCCGTCCAGTTCGCTCCAACATCGTTTCAGTTGCGTTCTGGGCGTCGTCCAGCACCTTTGCTTCATCCACGGACGCAAGCTTGCGGCTCTGCATCAGCACCTTTCCGTTGACTATTACGGTGTCTACATCGGCGCCATTTGCGAAGCAGGCGACCCTGTAAGGTACCATATTGTGCGGAAACAGATGCGGCTTAGCAAGATCAATGGCAATCACATCGGCTTTCTTTCCGGCTTCGAGCGAACCGATTTCGCTCTCCATACCGAGAGCTTTTGCCGCGTCAATCGTTATCATTTCCAAAGCTTTTCCGGGAGGCAGGACGCCTGGGTCGCGAAAGTGGCGACGGTGATAATGCATCGCTTGTTGAACATGACGGAACATATCGCCTGAACGGTCGGGCGCTGTCGCATCAGATCCAATTCCGACAGTAACGCCAGCGTCCATCAACTCGATAGCACGACACCGCCCCAGGACTGACCCAATCGCCGAGGCATTATGTGCAATCTTCACATCAAAATCTGCGCAGATCGCAATCTCATCGTCAGTAAAATCCGTAGAATGCGACAGCAGCGCCTCGGGCCCAAGAATTCCCAGCGAATCTTTCGCAAACTGGACCGTACCTGTTTTGTGACCGTCCTGAGTGAACACTAGACCATTTTCGCGGGCAATCCGGCTTGCGGTCTGCGCCTGACGGAGCATTTCCTCTTTCTCGCCCGCACTTGCCTTGTCGAGGTGCTCGGCTCGTAGGGTTGGCGACAACATACAGATGTTCAGGCGTCCGCCTTCCGTGCCATGATGATCCTTTATCAAGGTTTCACAAGTAGCAATCTGCTGTTCGAAGCTGACTAAAATATCCCTACGCACCCCGTCTTCCCAGTTAGCATAAGTCCAGGGGTGGGTCGCTCGGCAGGGGCCTACCGCCAATACCACTCTGATACCAAGGTCTCGGATCGCATCCAGATGCGCTTCGCCATAGATCGGTTCATCCGTGCGCATCACACTGTCGCCGCCGCCAAGCAACGAGACACCGCAGGTCACTCCTGACTTTAACCTTTCCAGCCCCGCTAGCGCGGCCTCAGCGTGCCAAAAGTTTGTATCAGAGGCCGTCGTATAGACTTCGCCGCAGGTTTCATACCAAGCTTGGCTATCCCCGCCACCCATGGTTTTGATCAGGCCGTGTCCGGCATGGGCATGGACATCGATCAACCCTGGCATGACCGCCATCCTTGTCCCGTCGATCACGGTTTCAGCAGGGAAATTCGGAGCGATTTCATCCGTTGTCCCGACGGCAACAATTCTGTCATCCTTAATGACCACCGAGCCTTGATCAATCACCCGGCGCTTTGTGTCCATTGTAATGATTGTGGCGTTATCTATGCGGATGTTGGCCATTAGATTTCCTTTGAAGCTGCGGGTTGAAGGTCTGGCAGACGCGGAAGATATGATAGCAAGCTCTTGGTGTAGGGCGCCGTCGGGGTCTTGAAGAGCGCCTCGGTCGCGCGTTCTTCAACCAGTTGCCCGCGGTTCAGAACACCGACCCGGTCGCACATCTGACGAACAACGGGCAAGTCATGCGTGATGAACAACATGGAAAGGCCAAGATCATCGCGCAAGTCCTTAAGCAGGTTCAATATTTGCGCCTGAATTGACACATCAAGGGCTGAAGTCGGTTCATCACAAATCAACACATCCGGCCGACCGGCCAAAGCACGTGCAATCGCGATACGCTGACGCTGGCCACCGGAAAATGCATGTGGCCTGCGCGTAGCTGCTTCCGCTGGCAGTCCGACGCGTTCCAAAAGCGCCACCACAAGGCGCAGCGCCTCGGCGCGGGGTACGTTTTGCATCGGCTCCATAACTGTCTCCAGAACGCTCATCCGACGATTGAGCGAGCTGAACGGATCCTGGAACACCATTTGCATCCCCGAGCGATAGTCGCGCAAGGCTCGCTGAGGCGATGTCGCGTCAAAAGCTGTTCCCATAAGCCGCGTTTCACCAGCCGTAGGACGCAGCAGTCCAGCCGCGATCTGAGCTAGGGTGGATTTGCCAGATCCGCTTTCGCCGACCAGGCCAAAGATCTCACCGCGTTTGATTTCAAACGATACGTTATCAAGGGCGCGTACCTCCCCACGCGTTCCAAAAAAGCGCCCACCGCCAAAAACTTTAGTCAGCCCTGAGACGACAAGAGGCACCTCACCAGAACCGCTAGGGCGGGCACGAAGCCAACTTTCAAGTGCCGCATCGCTGATCATTGCACCGCTATCCGGCAGGGCAAAACGATCAATCCGCCGATGTGTGGGCGGAACAGCAGCAATCAATGTACGGCTGTATGGCGCTCTTGGTTGAGAGAGAATGCGTCTTGTAGGGCCAGTTTCAACGGATTTTCCATGGCGCATGACGACGGCGCGGTCCGCAATCTCGGCAACAGCCCCCATGTCATGGGTAATCAACAGACACGCCATTCCTCTCTGTTGGCACAGGTTTCGTATCAGATGCAGAATCTGTGCACGTACCGAGACATCCAAGGCCGAGGTAGGCTCATCTGCAATCACAAGGCGAGGGCGGCATGCCAATGCAAGGGCAATGACCACGCGCTGCCGCATCCCACCAGAAAACTGATGGGGATAGGCGCTCACCCGGTTCTGGGCATCCGGGATGCCGACCTCATCTAACATCTCGACCGCACGCACACGGGCTTCAACCTTAGACAATCCAAGATGATGGCGCACCATGTGAACAAGCTGACTTTCGACCGTAAATAACGGATTCAGGGCCGTTTGTGGGTCTTGGAAAATGACGCTGATATCGCGCCCCCGGACGTGAGAGCCGGCATAGTCAATGGGCACGCCGTCAAGCCTCATTTCTTTGGCCTGCCATTGCCCGGGCGGGTCAACTAGGTCAAGCAAGGCCGAGCCAACTGAAGATTTGCCAGCGCCGCTTTCCCCGACGACGGCTACAATTTCGCCGGAGCCAACGTCGAGATCCAACCCGCTGACGGCAGGAGCTCCGCCATAAAGCACATCTAATCCGCGCAGGCGTAAACGATTATCCAAGGCGAGGGTTGAGGGCATCGCGTAGCCAATCGCCGAAAATGTTGACAGAAAGAACTAGCATCACCAAAGCGACGGCTGGGAATACTACCACCCACCAAACACCCGAAAACAGGTTTTCGTTCCCGATCCGAATTAGCGTTCCAAGCGAGGGTTGTGTGACTGGCATGCCCACTCCAAGAAACGAAAGTGTTGCCTCTGCCAAAACCGCAAGGCCCAAGTTGATGGTTGCGATGACGATAACGGGGGACAAGATGTTCGGCAGAATATGGCGCCGAAGGATGCGTCCATCTGTCAGCCCCGAAATGCGGGCAGCCTTTACGTAATCCAGTGCGCCCTCAACAAGCGTTTGACCGCGCACAGTCCGGGCGTATTGCGTCCATTCATTGATTGCGATGGCAAGGATCAGAACATATATCGCATAGTCACCCTGGCGCGTATCAGGCAGAACGCCTCGCGCGATTCCGCTGACCAGCAGCGCAATCAGGATCGTCGGAAAGCTTAGGATGACGTCTGCAAATCGCATTAGGATCGCGTCCAGCCACCCGCCCCGAAAGCCGGCCACCAACCCCAGAAGTGTTCCGATCGAGGCAGATATCGCCACCGCAGCGAAGCCAACGATGAGCGACACGCGCATCCCGTAGAGGATCGCCGACAAGACATCCCGCCCTTGAGTGTCGGTACCAAGCAAAAATCGCGGATCACTTCCGTCGACCCAGATAGGGGGCAACTCGCTGTCCATCAGATTAAAGGTTCCAAGTGCAAAGGGATCATGGGGTGCGATCCAAGGCGCGAAGGCTGCTGACAAAATCAGCAGCGCAGCAACTCCCGCGGAGATCAGCGCTTTGGGCGATGCCAGTACCTGTCGGCCCAAACCCGCGGGGGCGACCGTCGCGGTCATCCTTCTATCCGTAGGCGCGGGTCAACAAGCGCGTAGGTGATATCGACAATTGCGTTTAGAGCAACAAAGACAAGCCCCACAAACATCAGATACGCCGCCATGACAGGTACATCGACAAACTGAACGGCCTGAATGAACAACAGACCCATTCCCGGCCATTGAAATACACTTTCAGTGACGATTGCGAAGGCAATCAATCCTCCAATCTGCATTCCGGTTATGGTGAGAACGGGCATCAGGGCATTCTTAAGTGCGAGCCTGTAGTGGATCGATGCTTTCGACAAACCTCTCGCCCGAGCAAAGCGGATATAATCGGATTGCAGTATCTCGATCATCTCTGCGCGGACCAAGCGCATGATCAATGTCATCTGAAACAGAGCCAGCGTCAGAGACGGCAGGGCGATCGCGCGCCAGCCACTGCCCGTAAGAAACCCGGTCGACCACCAACCAAGATCGGTTGTCTCGCCCCGCCCAAAGGACGGCAGCCACCTAAGGGTTACGGCGAACAAAAGGATCAACATGATACCGGTTACAAAAGTGGGTGTGGACACCCCCACGAGCGACACCGCCTGCACCACGTTTGAAAATGCACCTTTGGGGCGGATAGCCGTGATGACACCCAGCGGAATGCCGATGACAAGCGCGAGAACAGTCGCGGCAAATACAAGTTCTAAAGTGGCAGGAAGACGCTCTGCGATCAGGTCTGAGACCGGGCGCTGATTTCGGTAGGATACACCAAAGTCACCGTTCAAAGCACGTCCGATAAAAGCCGCAAATTGAACTGGGACAGGATCATCCAGTCCCAGCGCTTCGCGCAATTCCTGTTTTTCCTGCACTGTCGCGTCTTCCCGGCTCATAGATTGAACCGGGTCGCCCACGAAGCGAAACATCACAAAACTTAGCAGGCCGACCGCGAGAACGACGAGGACGGCCTGCCCTAAGCGGTGCAGCAAGAAGCTCAGCACGTCCCTAGTTCACGCTATAATGCCAAGCTCTGAAATAGTTGTCAGGGAATTGGATCAATTCAACACCGTCGCGCACAGCCCAGCTGAGCGGCTGCTGGTGCAGCGGAATATAGGCGATATCATCACGCGCAATTTTCATTGCTTCGGCGATCAGAGCGAGACGCTTCTCCTCATCCATTTCAGACGATGCGGTCACGGCAATCTCGTCCATCCGCGGGCTGGAATAGCCGTTCGGGTTATTGCCACCCCAATCGCCTTCACGTGTGGCCAGCATTGCCGAAAGCGGGCTAAAGCCATCCATGGCGGGCAGTGTCGCCCAACCGATCATGTAGATATCGGTTTCAGCCTTATCGACCTTGGGAAAATGGTTGGCTTTTGTCTGGGTTGTCAGGTCAACAGTGACGCCGATACCGGCCCACATCGACGCGATTGCAAGACAGATTTCTTCATCGTTTATATAACGGTCATTCGGACAATCCAGCCCAGTCGTAAAGCCATCGGCAAAGCCGGCCTCGGCAAGCAAGGCCTTTGCGACATCGACGTCAAATTCGGGCTTCACATCAGTCTCTGGCTCATAGCCTCCGATCTGAGGTGCAATTATTGAGCCTGCGATCCGTGCATTGCCACGCATCACTTTTTCCTTGATGGCTTCCATGTCGATTGCACGCCAAAGCGCTTCGCGGACCCGAATGTCCTTGAGCGGGTTCACACCTGATCCCGGCATCGCGTGCAGCTCGTCACCGCCCACGTTAATTCCAAACATGATGGTTCGCAGCGATGGGTTTTGCAGGGGCGTCACGCCTTCCGTCGCCTCAAGTCGGTTTGTGTCCTGCAAAGGCGATGGTGTGATCACGTCCACTTCACCAGAGAGCAAGGCCGAGACGCGGGTCGCATCAGAGTTAATCGGCGTAAATTCAATCGACGTGATGTTATGTGTTGGCGTGTCCCACCAGTTCGGGTTGGCCGCGAGTACGGATTTTGCGTCAGGCTGGCGACTTTCCAGAATAAATGGACCAGTCCCGTTTGCATTGTCCGACGCATAGGTCACGGCTCCAGTGGTCGTGTTTCCAGGCAATGTGGCGTCGTTGGCAGTCAGCCATTCTGCGTCCATTATGAAAACGCCCGTAAGCTTGTTCAGAAGCAATGGGTCAGGCGCCTTCAGAAGAATATCTACGGTCAGTTCGTCAACGGCTTCGGCACCGGAAACACTGGACAGGTTGCCTTTTGCCCGAGCGTCTGGATGGATCAAACGTCCGATAGAGACGACAACGTCTTCTGCGGTGAACGGTGCGCCATCATGGAAGGTGACGCCCTCGCGCAATGTAAAGCGAACACGGGTTGGTTCGATCACGACCCATGACGTTGCAAGCGCCGGTTCGAATTTTAACTCGGCATCGCGGCGAACAAGAGGCTCATAGATGTGATGCAGAAATGATGAAGTGAAGCTTTCGGTATGCGCGTAAGGGTCCAAAGTCAGAACGTCCCCCGCGTTCGCCCATCGCAGTGTCTCTGCAGACGCCGCCCCGGCGACGGCTATGGCTGATATAGCTCCAGCAAGAATTAATGTTCGCTTCATCATTCACTCCCCAAGTTGCGCGACTTCTGTTTTTTAAAGCCGTCATGAACTATTTCTTTATGAACCATTCAGGCAACGCAAGGAAAGTTTGCGCGAGAATTGCTCTTTACACAGTTAGCCTATTCAGACGCCACCTTGGAAGGCCTAGCGCCTTTTCTAAGGCAATCCATTGGACAAAACGCTGGCGCGACTGGGCATTTGTCGAAAGATCAAGTGGCGTGCGATTTTACTGGCGATGGTAAACAGAGGTATTGTTTGACATTCAAAACCAAGCGGCTCGAAAGATTCAGATTGCGCATCAAGTGGTACGTCCAAGGTGTCATGTCCAAACTCGTCTAGGTTGCCGTCAGACGAACGCGAAGTAGTCTCTAGGGGGACAGTGACAGTTCCTTGCGCGGCACCGAGACCGCGCCACTCGGCAAGAGCCACGGTACGGTTCAGCTTGAAGTTTGATCGGGAGTATTTGATCGGGAGTTGCGGCTCCGCTCCTGGTGAAAATGGTTGTGAAATGAGGCGTGAACGGCGACAAAGTCATGCAAACTTCGCATGCTATGGAACCGTTGTTTGGCACGTTCTCGTCGTCGAAACATCAGGTGCGAATTTTCAGCCGTATTATTTTTCCAGCGGCCCGTTTCCCGCCTGTCAGCGTTGCCAATGACCTTCATGGCAGCACTATAAGATCGGATTTTGTCGATGTCGATGT
>Ga0208544_10000368_pt1 | contig 36543 bp, 25 predicted proteins | sample DEB08_DNA_9_FD_184526 | JGI IMG/M metagenome (GOLD analysis project Ga0208544, IMG submission 184526) | Aqueous microbial communities from the Delaware River and Bay under freshwater to marine salinity gradient to study organic matter... | ecosystem: Environmental > Aquatic > Marine > Coastal ... | reverse complement strand
AAAGATTAAAATTAGAGCACTCAACATCATGACAGCCCAAGGTATGCCCGTTTCAATTAGGGTAAACGCCGCTTAAAGGCTGGCATCAAGAGATAAGCAGGCTCGTTTTTTTCATGCAACAAAGCCCTTTTACACTTTTACACGCGGTTACTTCCGACTTCCCACCTCCGACTTCCCACTTCGAACTACTTCGAGTTGGTTCTCGCACCTGCCACGTCTTCAGCGTGGGCGCATGCGGGAGGATGGATACGCCGGATGTTGATCTCGTCCTACTTTTACACGTTTACACTTTTCCCCTTTTACACGGTCTAAAACTTCCCACTTCCCACTTCCGACCTCCCACCTCCCACTTCGAGTCACCTCAAATAATATCCTGCAATCTAAACTCTACCAACATCCGCTGTTCCCCCCGTTTGATGAGCAAACGCACGCGTTTACCTACTTTTCTTTGGAAGTTGCTCACCAGGTTTTCCAGCCCTAGTAGAATGGAAGGCACACCGTTGAGGGCCCGTATTTCATCGCCTTTTTGCAGGCCAGCCAGGTCAGCCGGACTATCTTTAACTACGTTGAGGATGACAAAATCGTGCTGTTGTCCACCGGCGGCAATGACGGTCAGTCCACTGCGGTCATATTTGAAGGGGCGGTTGTAGTCGCGGTTCGGGCGGAGATACACTTTTTCGCGAATGTAGTCAATGATTACGCTGAAGCGGCTCAGAATATTGTTGCCCAGTAAGCCGTTGCGGCTGTTGAGAAAAGTGTTGTCGATGTCGTAATCCTGGTCCAGATCGTGAAAACTGGTAATCACCTGGTTGAGTTGTATTTTTCCAATTTGCAGCGTTGCCGTACGCCCCACGTAACCCTCCAGGGCACCACCCAATCCGTGCCCAATATTGGTGCGAATCAGGTTTTCAGGCAGTTGGAGTAAGCTGTCGGAATGGGTATACAGCAGCAAGGCCAGGCTGGCCCCAGAATCCATTAGCAATTTCAGGCTGGTTGGCTGATTTTGAATGAGGTTGGCGGGCAGGGTCAGATAGGGTTTGTAGCGGTCGAATTCTACGGGAATTTGAAAAAATTTTTTAGGATTTGGCGGGGTGAACCGGCTGGGATCCTGGAAAGAAATCACCCGGCGCCGGAAGTCGATTTCGATCACAAAACGCCGTAGGATATCTGCTCCGAGAATACCGTGTATTTCCGTACCGACGTATTCCTCAAAGCGGAAGTAGTCTTCTTCCAGCACGAGAATAGACTGGCTGGACAGGCGCAGGTGCTCCCCAAATTCCATGCTGATACCCGCCGCTACGTAGGCCAACAGTTCGGTTTTGAGATCGGAACCATAAATACTAATCTTGCGCTGGTAATCCACCTGTAGCAAATCGGTGATTTCCTTGTGCGTGAGAATGGTGTTTTCTGCTCCGGTATCGAAAATGAATTTGAGTGGAAATACCTTATTAAAGACGACCTGGACAACGATGAAGTTGTTGATGTATTCAAAAGGAATTTCTACCCGGCCACTGGATTTATCCAGGGTGATCAGTTCGATTTGAGCGGCAACGGGTTGCCATGCCCACCAACAACAGATAATCAACAACAGTTTTGGATACATGTAGACACAGTGACTGAATAAGTGGTAATGTCGGTAAAAAATAAGTAAGAATATCCCTTAAAGCGGATAAAAAACACAGGCAGCGTTCCATCATTGCAGGACGTTAATACAAGACAGACCTTATCCTAAACCCGTAATAATATTCTGCAACTACCTGTTTCAGAGAAATATTTTTTAGTATCCTTGGTGGTTTCGGACTTTATTCTGACTTTTACAAATAGTTAGTGTAGTTCTAACACCAAACGAGATTCACCTTGATAAATCTATTTGTTAAGGTTGGTTTGGTTTATTTTGACGTTAGTATCTCCCCCCAGGAATTTTGAAAAACCAAACAAGAAAAGAAACAACAGGCTTCTCCTTGAGGGAGTAGCCTATTGAGTGAAAAAAAATTACCTATTATATTGCTTTTCTTTAACTAAATTAAAATAGTGTATGAAGCTTAAAGTCGACAAAGTGTCTCGATGGATACTGATGCTATTAGCCGTTGCGGTGTGCAATGTGGCCTTTGCACAGACCATCAAAGGTACCGTTACCGACGCTGAAACGGGTGAAGCCCTCATCGGAGCCAACATTTTGGTGGTGGGTACAGCTACGGGTACAGTGACGGATTTTGATGGTACTTATTCTCTAAACGTTCCTGCTGATGCCAAGCAGCTGGAATTTTCCTACACGGGCTTTGCGGCTCAGACCATTGACATCAACGGACAGACGACGATTAACGTTGCCATGTCTTCCGGTGAGTTGCTGGATGAAGTCGTAGTAGTTGGTTATGGTACGGTGAAAAGATCGGACCTGACGGGTTCGGTGGCTTCGCTGAAAGCCGATGACTTCAACCAGGGAATCGTAGTTGCACCGGATCAGTTGATCCAGGGCAAGATTCCGGGTGTACAGGTCATCAACAACTCGGGTGCACCGGGTGGTGCCACCACGGTGCGTATTCGCGGTAGCGCTTCTATTCGTGCGGGCAACGAACCGTTGTACATCGTGGACGGTATTCCATTGGATGGCCGCACGGCACTGCCAGCGGATAATGCCTTTGCGGATGGTGCTTCTACGGAAGGAGTTAACCCACTGGCGTTTATCAACCCGGCCGACATTGAGTCGATCCAGGTATTGAAAGATGCTTCGGCTACGGCTATCTACGGTTCGCGTGGTGCCAACGGTATCATCATCGTGACGACCCGCAAAGGACGTGCTGGTGAGCCTACCATTAACTTCGCGGCTTCGGTAGCTACCTCTTCTATCCTGAAGAAGTACGATGTCCTGACGGGTGATCAGTACCGGGGCGCATTGACGACCTACGGCCTGACCGGCGGTAATCAAGGCGGAAACGTGGATGCTTTTGATGATGGGATTCTGCGCAATGCCATTACCCAGAACTACAACATTTCTGTAGGTGGAGGTACCAAAAAAGGTTCTTACCGGGTATCGTTGGGTTACAACGACATCCAGGGGGTTATTCAGCAGAGCAACCTGAAGCGTTATACCGGTAACATCCGGGGTAATTACAACTTGTTGAACAACGAACGCCTGGACCTGGATTTCAACCTGATCGTGGCCAACAACAACTACGAAATTTCGCCAACGACCACCAATGCTGGTTTTACGGGCAACCTCGTTGGCCAGGCACTTCAGTGGAACCCTACGCGCCCACTGCGTTTGCCTAACGGTGAATTTGATATCGAATTGGGTTCTACGACCATCAACCCGGCCGCTTTCAACGAAGCTTACCAGGATGAGGCCACCGTACAAACGACTCTGTTCTCAATTGCTCCTTCTTACAAACTTACGGACAACCTGACTTACCGCTTCCAGTATTCGGTGAATTATGGCGTGGGTGAGCGTCGGCAGCAAGTGAAGAGCTGGATCAACGTACAAGGCGTAGAAGGCCGTGGTGCGGGTGGTATCGGCAACCGCAGTCTGACGGGACAGCAATTTACGCACACCCTCAACTACAACAAGGAGCTTTCGTCCAAAGTGGACTTCAGCGCACTGGCCGGTTACGAATACCTGAAGTATGACAACAAACAGTCCAATATGGCTGGATTCGATTTCTTGATTCCTACCCTGGATTATACCAATGTGCTGCAGAATACGTCTTCTGATAGCCGTAGAATTAGTTCTTCCGTAGATCCTACGACCGAGCTACAATCTTACTTCGGCCGCGTCAACTTCAACTTCAGCGACAAGTACTTGCTGACGGGTACGGTTCGTGCCGACGGCTCTTCCAAGTTTGGTGAAAACAACCGCTATGGTATTTTCCCATCGGTAGGGGCTGCCTGGAATATCAACAACGAAGACTTCATGGCCGGTGGTGGCTTGTTTGACGATCTGAAACTCCGCGCCAGCTGGGGTATTACGGGCAACCAGGAATTCCCTGCCGGGGCATCTCAGACCCGTTACGCTCTGGGCGAAAATGGTACCTTGTTTCAGGAAAACGTGGCTAACCCCGACTTGAGTTGGGAGACGTCAACGATGCTGAACTTCGGTGTGGACTTTGCCATCCTGGATTTCAAAGTAAGCGGTTCTATCGACTACTTCAACAAGCGTACGGAAGACCTGCTGTTCAACTTCCTTGTAACGGCTCCTGGCCCGGCTACCCGTTTCTGGACGAACCTCGATGGGGCAGTTGTTAACTCAGGAGTAGAACTCGGTTTGAGTACTTTCCTGGTGAATAACGGTAACCTGACCTGGGACCTGACGGTAAACGCCGCCTTCCTGAAAAACGAACTGCAGGACTACGCCGGTCCACCAGTACTTACCGGTCAGTTGTTTGGCCAGGGTATTTCTGGTACCACGGTTCAGCGCCTGGAAAATGGCCAACCCCTGAACGCGTTCTATACCCGCGAATTTTTGGGTCTGGATGATACGGGCACGGGCATTTATGCCAACGGTGAAGCCAACGCTTACGTAGGTGATCCAAACCCCGATATCCTTTTGGGTGTTTCTACTTCGGTCTCTGCAGGTAAAATGAGTGTCGGATTGAACTTTAATGGCGCTTTTGGTCACCAAATTTATAACAATACGGCCAATACCGTGTTACCTATTGGTAACCTCGGATCTCGTAATATCGATGCCGCCTTGTTGAATCAGAAGCCTTTGGAAAGCACGGCTAACCCTATTAAAGCTTCTTCTCGTTACCTCGAAGAAGGTGCTTACATGAAGTTGGCCAACGCGACCATCGCCTACAATATCGGTGACATCAGCAATGGTATTCGCAACCTGAAAGTAGGTATTACTGGCCAGAACTTGTTGGTATTCACGGCCTATACCGGGTTTGATCCCGAAGTAAATACGGTAAACGTAGTAGACGGAGTGCCTTCATTTGGCATCGAATACACGCCTTACCCAAGTGCCAGAACCATCCTGCTGAACTTGACAGCTTCTTTTTAATTATTAGACAAAAAGTTTAAAGCATGAAATTTCGTTATTTATTTTTAGGAATGCTGGCTTGTAGCGCATTTGCCTGTACTAACCTGGAGGAGGAACTCCAAGGTCAGTTGTCAGGTGCTGATGCATCAGCATTTCTTCTCAACAACACGGACGTTTCGTCCCTGCTCGACGCGGCATATTTGACGCTTCGGACACCCATGCAGGACCAGTCACAGTACTGGGCTGCACAAGAACACACGACGGATGAAGTAATCGGACCAACTCGCGGTGGCGACTGGGACGACAACGGCATCTGGCGCGTACTCCACAACCACACCTGGGATGCTGACCACGCTTTCCTGGGCAACACCTTCGTGGGATTGTTGGGTACCGTATTTGCAACAACGAACATCCTGCAGTTCCAACCCAGTGCTGAACAAGGTGCTGAAGCTCGCCTGCTGCGTGCTTTCGCCATGTTTATGGTAGCCGACGGCTGGAACCAGGTACCTTTCCGCGAAGCTGGCAGTGACCTGTTGGCCGACCCTACGGTACTTTCAGGAGAAGAAGCATTGGACTTTGTTATTTCGGAATGCGAAGCGATCATGAACGACCTTCCTGATGGTCCCGCTTACCGCTGCAACAAAGATGCTGCCAAAGTACTACTGATGAAAGCTTACCTCAACCGGGGTACTTTCAAGGATCGCAAGAATCCTACCTTCCCCGCCGCCGACATGGCTAAGGTGATTGATTTGGGTAACCAAATTATCAATAGTGGTTCGTATTCAATTGCCGACGACATGTTCGACAACTTTGCCGTCAACAACGATGCCATCTCTACGGAGAACATCTTCACGGCTTTGAACGAAGGTGGTATCAGTTCTGGCAACGTGCGTTCACGTTACTTCTGCGGCTTGCACTACAACCAGAATCCGTCGGGTTGGAATGGTTTTACCACCATCGCTGACTTCTACAACAAGTTCGAAGCGACGGATAAGCGCCGTGGCGGCCCTCGTGCCGGACAAACGAATGTCAGTGGCATCCCAATGGGCTTCCTGGTAGGTCAGCAATTTGATCAAAACGGAGTAGCTCTTGAAGACCGCAAAGGTAATCCGCTGTCTTTCACGCCGGAAGTAGCACTGGTAGAAGCGGGTAACAACCTGGAAGTAACCGGTATTCGCGTAGTAAAGTACGTAATCGACTATGGCAGCGGTGACAACGTAGACAACGACTACGTGTACTACCGTTATGCTGACGTGTTGCTGATGGTAGCGGAAGCTGCCCTGCGCACCGGCGACGAACCTACTGCACGGAATCTGGTAAACTCTATTCGCGCCAAGCGCGGCGTAGCGGACTTCACGTCCCTCGACCTGGACAAGCTGATCGACGAGCGTGGCCGCGAACTGTACTGGGAAGGACACCGCCGTACGGACTTGATCCGCTTCGGTAAGTTCCTGGATGCTTACAACCAGAAACCCGTTTCTGGCGAAGAGCGTCTGTTGTTCCCAATTCCTACCGGACAGCTTTCGGTTAACCCCAACCTGGTACAAAACCCAGGCTACTAGAATTTTGCTAAGGATCAATAGCCACCGGTTATTGAGCTAGTATAACGAGAATAGGCCAACCAGCGATGGGAGGCCTATTCTTGTTTTAGAGGTATGATTTGTGATTTTTGACCTTGATCCGTCGTCTTTTTGCTGCTGGAAGGAAAGAGATTTGCGATTTGTGAAAAATTTTGTCTCTTCTTGATCGTCTCTTGATTAGTAACGCAAGTATAAAAACAATACTTTAAGCCACTTTTAGTGCTATAAGTCGCTTAAAGTATGTATTTTTATGTACTTTAAGCGACTTATATGGATAATTTGATTGGACGCGAAGCACAAATAAAAATTTTGGAAGCTGCCAAGGCAACAGATCGTGCTGAAATGGTGGCAGTTGTTGGTCGGCGTAGAATTGGAAAAACCTACCTGATTAGGCAGTTTTTTGGAGCTGATATTTGTTTTGAATTGACTGGCTTACAGCAGGGCGGAAAACAAGAACAGTTGACGAATTTTCAACTGGCATTCAATACCTATTTCCCCAAACTAGAAATGACAAAAGTGCCATCCAATTGGCTGGTGGCATTTGATGGTTTAGCAAGAGCACTTGAAGCTACTAAAAGCCCGGCTAAGCAAGTTGTTTTTTTGGACGAACTGCCTTGGCTAGGAGGAGCAAAATCAGGTTTCATTCAGGGACTTAGTTATTTTTGGAATACCTGGGCATCCAAACAACGTATCGCAGTGGTTATTTGTGGATCAGCAGCTTCTTGGATGATTGACAAAGTCATTAACGATAAAGGAGGATTGCACAATCGTGTTACGCGTTTATTGTATTTGTATCCTTTTACTTTGTCCGAAACCGAAGCCTTTTGTAGGCTCAGAAATATCAACCTGAACAGGTATCAGCTTTTGCAGATTTACATGACGATTGGCGGTGTTCCCATGTACTTGGATCAACTTAAGCAGGGATTATCTGCCATACAGAATATTCAGGCTATTTGTTTTCACCCAACGGGTTATCTGCGCCATGAATTTGACCGACTGTATGCTTCGCTATTTATGCACTATGAGCAACACGTTGCTATTATTCGGGTATTAGGCAAAAAACGGAAAGGACTTACGCGGCAAGAAATTATCAGCAATACGAAACTAACGAACGGAGGCGCCTTGTCGAAGGTATTGGACGAATTGGAGCAATCTGGTTTTATCACTTTATTTAGTGGGTACGGTAAAAAAGTAAAAGAGACTATATACCGGCTAACCGATGCCTATTCCTTGTTCTACTTAACGTACATTGAGCCGCTGGGCAAAGGAAGTCAGGTAGATTTCGCTAAATTCAGTGATCTGCCTAGCTGGAAATCCTGGAGTGGATATGCGTTTGAAAATGTATGCTTTACGCATATTGAACAAATTCGTAAAGCATTGGGAATAGCAGGTGTCGCTACCTCGGTATCGTCATTTATTAGTCAACCTACGACTGAAATTCCTGGTACTCAAATAGACTTGGTAATTGATCGCAATGATCAGTCCATAAATATTTGTGAGGCAAAGTTTAGCACGTCACCATACCTATTAACCAAACAAGACATTGAAAGTTTTCGGCGAAAGAAGGAAGCTTTTCAGTCCCATACACAAACGCCTAAACACTTGTTCCTTACTTTAATCGCTGCTCATGGAGTAGTGGACAATCGCTATCGCTCTGATATTGATCAGGTGATTGTGTTAGATGATCTTTTTGGGTAAAAACTGGAGATCGCGATCACCATGCGAAAAGAAATATCAGCGCATCCAAAAATCAAGTTTTGAAAAACAAACTAACTATGAAACCAATCCTTCCCCTCCTCGCCCTCGCCCTCCTCCTCTTCCAGTGTGGAAAGAAGCGTGAGGAGACATCTGCCGCGTATACGGCCCCCGCCAATGCCCTCTTCCAGGAGATGCCGACGGCCACCACGGGCATCGACTTTGTCAATGAGGTCAAAAACAACAGTGATTTCAATATTTTCAGCTACCGCAATTTCTACAACGGCGGCGGCGTAGCCATTGGCGACATCAACAACGACGGACTACCCGACGTGTACTTCACCAACAACATGGGCAAGAACAAGCTCTACCTCAACGAGGGGGGCTTCAAGTTCAAGGACATCAGCGCCTCCGCGGGCGTAGCGGGCACACGTGGCTGGAGCACCGGCGTGGTCATGGTGGATGTGAACGCCGACGGGCTCCTGGATATTTACGTCTGCAATGCCGGCTATATCGCCGGCGACGACCAGGCCAACGAGCTATTCATCAATAACGGCGACCTCACCTTTACCGAAAAAGCGGCAGCATACGGTCTCGACCAACGGGGCTACACCACGCACGCTGCTTTCTTCGACTATGACCTCGACGGCGACCTGGATGTCTACATCCTGAACAACAGCTTCATGCCCGTCAATACCCTCAACTACAGCAACAAGCGCGAGCTCTACGCCGAAGACTGGCCCGTGCGCGACTTCCTAAAAGGAGGGGGCGATAAACTCCTGCGCAACGATGACGGCCACTTCGTGGATGTGACCAAGGCGGCCAACATTTACGGGAGCCTCATCGGTTTCGGGTTGGGGGTCACCGTGGGCGATGTCAACGGCGACCTGTGGCCAGACCTCTATATTTCCAACGACTTTTTTGAACGCGACTACCTCTACATCAATCAAAAAGACGGCACCTTCAAGGAGGAAGTCAAAGACTGGATGGAACATCTCAGTCTCTTCTCCATGGGCGCCGATATGGCCGACATCAACAACGATGGCTACCCCGAAATTTTTGCTACCGATATGCTCCCCGCCGAAGATTATCGCCTGAAAACGACGACCCTCTTCGAAAACTACAACGTCTACCAGCTGAAGCAGGAGCGCGATTTTTACCACCAGTACATGCAGAACACCCTTCAGCTCAATAACCAGGACAATACCTTCAGCGAGATCGCCTACTTTAGTGGCGTGGCGTCTTCCGACTGGAGCTGGGGTGCCCTGCTTTTCGACGCCGACAACGATGGCTTTCGCGATATCTACGTTTGCAACGGGGTTTACCAGGATGTAACCAACCAGGACTTCATGAACTTCTTCGCCAACGAAGTGATCCAGAAAATGGCCCTTACGGGTGAAAAGGAAGAACTGGAAGAAATCCTCAAGGAGATGCCTTCCACCCCCATCCGCAACCGTTTCTTTCACAACGGCGGTGACCTCACCTTTCAGGAAGAAGGCGAAGCCGCGGGTTTTGGTCGCCCTACCTTCTCCAATGGCGCTGCCTACGGCGACCTCGATGGGGATGGCGACCTCGACCTGGTGGTCAACAACCTCAACGACCAGGCCCTGGTGTACCAGAACCAAACGGCCCAGACCAAGGGCAACCACTACCTGAGCCTGCGCCTGAAAGCGCCCGCACCCAACACCTTTGCCATCGGCGCGCGGGTATTCGTGTACCAGGGCGAGCAAAAGCTCAACTTCCAGATGATTCCCAGCCGCGGCTTCCAGTCGTCGGTAGACTATACCATGGTCTTTGGCCTGGGGCAAACAGCCCGGATCGATTCCGTGGTGGTCATTTGGCCCGACCGAACCCAGAGTAGCCTGACCAACGTGCAGCCGGATGCTCTCCTGGTGGTCGATTATGCTGAGCAAAACCACGAACCGGCCCGTGATCCCGCCATCCTGAAGCAACTGATTCCGGCTCCCTTGTTCCAACCTGCTGAGCTGGCGCTCACGCCCCACAAGGAAGACCGCTTTATTGATTTCTTCCAGGAAGGGCTGACCATGCGGATGGTTTCCCGCGAAGGGCCCAAAGCAGCCGTGGCAGATGTGAATGGCGACGGCCGGGACGACCTCTTCGTAGGTGGCGCCGCAGGCTGGCCCGGACAGCTGCAGCTACAAACGGCCAGCGGCTGGCAAACGACCAATATCGAGACTTTTGAGAAAGACAGCAACTTTGAAGATACCGCCGCCACCTTCTTCGATGCCGATCAGGATGGCGACCTGGACCTGTTCGTCGGCTCGGGTGGCAACCACATGCCCACCGGACACCGCTACCTGCAGGACCGGATCTACCTGAACGACGGCCGGGGCAACTTCACCAGGGCACCCCGGGCGCTGACCGCCAGTGGGTTTAATACCTCGGTGGCGGTAGCACTCGATTTTGATAGCGATGGCGATCAGGACCTTTTCGTGGGCAGCCGCAGCATCTCGAGCCAATACGGCAGCAATCCACCGAGTTATTTGTACGTCAATGACGGAACGGGGACCTTCAGTGACCAGATTGAAACCTACGCACCGGAATTGGCCGAGCTGGGGATGATTACTGACGCTACTTACGTCAATCTGCTCGGTGACGCGACCCCCGAGCTGATCGTCACCGGCGAATGGATGGCCCCGGCGGTATTCACCTGGGACGGTAAACAATTTACCCGCGCCAAAACGGACCTGGATGATAAGTCTGGCTGGTGGTATGCCGTGGCCACGGCCGATTTGGATGGTGATGGCGACCAGGACCTGGTGCTCGGCAACCGGGGCGAAAACTTTTACTTTAGCGGCAGCCCCGCAGCGCCCGCCAAACTCTGGGTGGCAGATTTTGACGACAACGGTACCACCGAAAAGATCATTACGCGCAGCATAGCTGGCCGCGACATGCCCGTCCCCATGAAAGATGAGCTCACCGGGCAGATCGTCAGTTTGAAGAAGCAAAACCTGAAGCACGCAGAATATGCCCAGCGCAGCATTCAGGAGTTGTTCACTCCGGAAGTACTGGAGCTGGCCAAGGTTAAACAAGGCAATTACTTTCGCTCGGCCGTGGCACTAAATGATGGCAACGGTCACTTTACGTTGCAGGCCCTACCTGCCGAGGTGCAGTTTTCTTGCGTCTGCGATATTTACTGTACCGACCTGAATGGGGACCAACTGCCAGACCTGGTACTGGGTGGCAACGACAACGGCTTTACGCCCCAGTTTTCCAAATTGGATGCCAGCTTTGGCCAGGTTTTGCTGAATGAGGGGAAAGGTGCTTTCAAACGGGTACCCAACCGCGAATCCGGCTTTTTTGTGCGGGGCAACATCAAGCAATTGGTACCTTTGCAACGCCAGGGGAAACCCTATTTGTTGGTTGCCATCAACAACCAGGCAGCCAGACTAATGGCTATTGAAAAACAAAAATTCACCAATGATTTCCAGTAAGGGACAGTCAAATAATCAAGAAACATGAGGAGTTTGATCATTTTTGCTTCATTATTTATCCTGGGCAGCCTGAGTTTTTTCGCCTGTGATCGCAGCGCAACGGGAGCGGGCCCGGTAAAAGCCGAAGACCCGGTTTTTCGTTTGTTGAAAAAGGAACAAACGGGCCTGGATTTTGTCAACCAGTTGCGGCAATCCAGCGAATTCAACGTCTTCAATTACATGTACTTTTTTAACGGCGGCGGCCTCGCGGCGGGCGACTTCAACCAGGATGGGTTGGTGGATCTCTATTTCACCAGTAACATGGGGCCCAATAAGCTGTTCCTCAACGAAGGCAACCTGAAATTCAAAGACGTCACCGATGCCGCCAAAGTAGCGGGCATGGAGGGCTGGACCTCCGGCGCCACCATTGTGGATATCAACAACGACGGGATGCTGGATATCTACGTATCCCAGATGGGCGAATACAAAACCATCAACGGGCGCAACCAGCTTTTTGTGTGTAAAGAAGTGGTGGATGGTATACCACACTTCGAAGACGAGGCCATTCCCTACGGGCTCGATCTGGCCGGCTTTGCGACCCAGGCCACCTTTTTCGATTACGACCTCGACGGCGACCTGGACATGTACCAGCTCAATCACTCGCTCCACGCCAACGGTACTTTTGGGCAGAAAGCCACCTTCGTCGGTACCCAGCATCCCACTTCTGGCGATAAACTGATGCGCAACGATGGAGATACCTTTACGGAAGTGACCATGGCCGCCGGGATCAACAGCACTGTGATCGGTTATGGCCTCGGGGTGGCTACCGCAGACGTCAACCTCGACGGCTGGCCGGATATCTACATTGCCAACGATTTTCACGAAAACGACTACCTCTACCTCAACCAAAAAGACGGGACTTTCAAGGAAGTACTCACCGAACAAATCCAGCACACCAGCCGCTTTTCTATGGGAGTAGATATTGCCGACATCAACAACGATGCCCAACCCGACATCGTTACCCTCGACATGCTACCCGAAGATCCGTATATTCTGAAAACATCCCTGGCCGAAGATTCCTACGAGGTCTTCCAGTTTAAGCTGCGCTACGGCTACAACCAGCAGTTTTCCCGGAACAATTTACAGTTGAACAATGGCAACGGCACCTTCAGTGAGATCGGTTTGTACGCAGGTGTAGAAGCGACCGATTGGTCGTGGGCACCCCTGTTCTTCGATTTTGAAAACGACGGCTACCGCGATCTCTTCATCAGCAACGGGATTCCCCGCCGGATGAATGATATTGACTACATCAACTTTCGGGAGAACAGCGAACTGCGCTGGAAGGGCAATACCGATAACCTGGAAGAAGAAGACCTGGTGATGGTAGACAGCATGCCGCGCATCAAGGTGGCCAACAAGTTTTACCGCAATGCACACAACCTGCGTTTTACCGACCTCGGCAAACAGATTGATGGTGCGCTGGTCACGTATTCTACGGCTGCAATCTATGCCGACCTGGACAACGATGGCGACCTGGACGTCGTCGTCAACAACCAGGAAGATGAGCCTTATGTCTACCAAAATCTGAGCGTGGACAAAGGCGCAGCGGGCGACTTTATTCACCTTGAATTTGCGGGTACGCCCCAAAACCGTCATGGTATCGGTGCTACCGTGGTGGCTTACAAAGGCCAGGAAACCTTGCTGGTTCAGCACTTCCCGACCCGCGGCTACCTGGCCGCGGTACCACTCGGTGTTTACCTTGGGGTAGGGGAGCAGGCCCAGGTAGATTCGGTACTGGTGATCTGGCCCGACCAGACCTACCAGCGCTATACCGACCTGGCCTTCAATACCCTGCAAACGGTCACCTGGTCCGCAAACCTGCCGCGTTTTGATTTCCAGCGCCTGCATCTGCCCAAGACCGCTCCCTACCAATTCACGGATCAGACCGCAGCGGTACGCCTGAACTTTCGCCACGACGAAAATCCTTACGTGGATTTCGACCGCGAAGCCCTCATGCCCAATATGGTATCGGCTGAGGGGCCAGCAGTAGCCGTAGGAGATGTCAATGGCGATGGCCTGGATGATGTCTTTTTGGGCGCGGCCAAGCGCGATACCAGTCATTTGTTTTTGCAATTACCCAATGGGACTTTCCGCGACGCTACGCCAGCCGTTTTTGCGGAGAGCGCCCTGCTCGAAGACGTCGATGCCCGTTGGGCCGACCTGGATAACGACGGCGACCTGGATCTGGTGGTCGCCAATGGCGGCAACGAGTTCCGGGGCAATAATCCGGCCCGCCTGCAGCGGGGCTACCGCAATGATGGGCGGGGGAACCTAACGCTGGACCTGGAAATGTTTCCCAATTCTTATCTCACTGCCTCGGTGGCCGCCGTGGCCGATTACGATGGTGACGGCTGGCAGGATGTGTTTTTTGGCGCCCGGGCCGAACCCTGGCACTACGGACAACCACCACGTTCGCTGTTGTACCACAACAATGGCAATGGCACGTTTACGGAAGTGGGCGCACAAGCCGCACCAGCCCTGGCTAAGGTCGGCATGGTGACGGACGGGCAGTGGGCTGATATCGACCAGGATGGTGATCTCGATCTGGTGCTGTCCCTGGAATGGGGGAATATTGAATTGTTGCTGAATGACGGCGGACAGTTTCAGGCCCAGCCCGCAGCGCAGCAGGAATCGTGGTGGAATACGCTGCTGGTCCATGATTTTGACCAGGACGGCGACCTCGATATCTTGGCCGGCAGCTATGGCGAAAATTCCAAACTCACTCCTACGCCCGAGGAGCCCCTGCGCTTGTACACCAATGATTTTGACCGCAACGAACAGGAAGAGCACATCCTGACCTATTACCTCGATGGCAAAGAATATGCTTTTGCGACCTACGCGGAGTTGACCAAACAACTGACCTACCTGAAGAAAAAATACCTGCACGCCAGGGACTTTGCCCGGGCCAGCCTGGACGATTTGTTTGGGAAAGACCAACTGGCTGCTGCCCAGGTACTGCGGGTGACTTCGCTGAGCCATACCTATTTCGAAAATACCGGTGGCCTAAAATTTGTGGCGCATCGCCTGCCCGACCGGTTGCAGTTCTCGACCGTGAACACACTCGCGGCAGTGGATCTGGATGGCGACGGCCGGCAAGAGGTGCTCGTAGGTGGAAATTTCGACGAGTGCAACATCGAAATGGGCCGCTACGACGCCAGCTACGGCCAGGTACTGCGCCTGGAAAATGGCAACTGGAAGGACTATCCCCTGGGCGAACTGTCGATAGTCGGGAAAGTGAAGGCGATCGTGCCCATTCAGATCAATGGCCAACCCCATTTCGTGATCGGCAGAAACGATGCGGCGGTGGAAGTAATTCGCCAGGAAAAGTAAGCTGGTAGTGGCCAACTAGCTAAACTATACGCTGGCCGCCCAAGCGAATAGGCGTAAAGCGACGAGTAGGAGGAGTGGCCAATTCGCCACTAAGCATGCTCACGTTATCCTATCATAAGGGAAGTGTGCCTTTAGGTACGCGATATCGGTAGAACATTGTTTCTAGATTCGGTAGCTCTGGGCGCCCCCCTGCGGGTCGGGTCGTCCGCAGCTCCCGCTGGTCGGCCCTACGGGCGCTGCCGCGGCGGCGGCCTGCTACCACCCCTGGCGCAAGGCGATCTCAAGGGCGCACGGTTTACTGGAAAGTCAGGTGCTAAGCAGAAAATTAGGATGAACCCGCCTTACCGCCAGTTCGCGAGAGGTTGGATGGGTGATTGAGATGGGGGAATTTCTAGTCGGGGCATAGCAGCCCCTTGGGAGGGGCCCACCCTCAAGGCCTGAACGCTGGCCCCACTTCCGACCCACTGGTCGCACGGGGCAAACCACCACCATTGCTGCCAGTTATGCACTGCCAACAACCAAGCAAAGAAAAACAAAACCGCTGAATGCCCTTGATGGCCTGGCGAAGCGTGTCCGCCGCAAGGGGGAGTTACCGATGAGTAAGTGTAAAGGTGGTCAAAAAAAGAATCCTTTTCTACTTACACTACAAATATACTTTAAAATGTTTGTTTTTAAAATAGAAGCAATAAAAATTTTAAAAAAAACAACCAAAAACACCTTTACCCTTCATTGCAAGCCTTACCGCGCACCAGGCCTCACCCGATCCCTTACCCGCCCGTCTTTGCCGTGAATGACGACGTCCGACTGGTAATTGCGGGCAATGTCTTTGGCGCGTTCAATGGCGTCGCTTTGGTAGGGGTATACTGCAGTATAACGCTCGTTGCCTTCCCCTTTTACGGCCCAACCTTCTTCGTGGGGCACAACGTATTGATTGCGGGTGCTGGGGCGGGTTTTTACACCAACGCTTTTGAGCAAAATCGCCAGGATTTTTTTCAGGAGGTCCCCCCAGAAACTGGTGGTACGAATATCGGACATAGCATATAATTTTACCTGGGAAAGGTTATTTTTTGATAGAGTGCTTCCATTGAGAAAGTTCCCTGGTTCAAAACAGGCACCTCGTCTTGAAGCGAATTATATTCCCTTAGCAGCCAGTCTTCGGTTCCGGACAGGCGGGTTTGACTAATGATGCTGAGTGCTTCACTATCGATGAAGAGGACTTGTTTCAGGCTGGGGATTTTGCGGTACTGGGTAAATTTTTGACCTAAATCATAGTTGTAGGTAGAAGGAGATAATATTTCTACCAAAAGTACCGGATTGGCTATGGCATACATACTACCACGGAGATATATCTTTTCCGTTTCGTCTTGAATGACCGTGCAGTCTGCATTGAAATAATGGTGGTCAGGGTCAGGGATGTGAAGGGCGAGGTTGCTGCCAAAATATTGGTAATTTTCAACACCAAGTAATTCGCGTAGCAGGTGCGCAATGGCCAGGACGAGTTGCTCGTGTGCTTCCGTAGCGTAGCCCATGATTGAAATTATTTCGTGGTCATCGTATTCTATCCGGTAGGGGCAGCGTGGTAGCATATCCAGGAAGGCATCCCAAGGAGCAGGAACGTGGAGAACCTCGGACATTGCTAGACGTTGGTTCAATTCCAGTGGGAGGTCGGCTATTGCTTCCATTTTCTATTAACAGATCTGGTTGATTAATAAAGATAATATTTTTTTATCAAAACCTCCTTTTTTTTGCCATCGATAGGGGGAAGGTGTCCCCAGGCACATCATAGCTTTGAACACCCCAAAAAGTTTCTCTACTGGCCCGCAAAAGGTCAGGATCCCACACCAATCTATAAGCTATGTTACGTATTCTGAATTGTTGTGCTTCTGCACGACCTGCCTTTTTATTGCTCTTTTGCCTACTGCTTACCGATTTGGCTACCGCCCAAGGAAACGGACTTGTCCAAACCATCAAGGGGGTTGTGATTGATCAGGCCTCGGAGGAACCGGTCATTGCAGCTAACATTTTGATCGTCGGAACCGACCCTGCACTGGGTGCAGCCACCGACTATAACGGGAGTTTCCGCATCGAAAAAGTACCCGTAGGTAGGCACAGCCTGCGCATCAGTTGCCTGGGCTACGAAGATGCGTTCATCAACGAGTTGGAAGTCCAGTAGCGGAAACCACCCAACTGGGCTTGATTCCGGTATTGAACTACCGGTTGGAGTTTTAAAACCACCCAAGCTGATCAATACGCCAAGAGCGATGCGATTGCCACGGCCACTTTTTCCGCATTGGGCAGCATGGTGGCTTCCAGGACGCTGTTCAGCGGAATGGCAGGCATATTGGCAGCTCCCAACGTGCGTACCGGCGCATCGAGGGATTCGAAGCAGTTTTCCTGGATGCGGGCAGCAATACTCTGGGCAAAAGTATTGTTGACCGGCTCTTCGGTTACCACCAGGATCTTGCCGTGGCGGCGGGCGGTGGCATAGAGGTAAGCCTCGTCGAGTGGAGCCAGCGTTCGCAGGTCCACAATCTCTATCTGTCCGGGAAACTCGCGGGCGGCCTGGAGTGCCCAGTGTACCCCCATACCGTAGGTGATGACGGCCATGCTGCGACCACTGCTGACGGCTGCTGCTGCTGCCGCCAGGGTGGTCGTGGCTTTACCCAGTGGCAAGCAGTAATCGGCGGCCGGTTCTATGGTTTTCGCGGCTTCCGTACCCGGCACTTTCGACCAGTAGAGCCCTTTGTGTTCCAGCACCACCACGGGGTTGGGATCGTAATAGGCAGCTTTGAGCAATCCTTTCAGATCGGCCCCGTTGCTGGGGTAGGCAATTTTTATGCCCCGGATATTGGTCAGAACCGACTCCACGCTGGAGCTGTGGTAGGGGCCGCCACTGCCGTAGGCTCCGATGGGTACCCGTAGGACCATACTCACGGGCCACTTGCCGTCAGACAAATAGTAGGAGCGGCTGACCTCGGTGAACAACTGGTTCAAGCCCGGCCAGATGTAATCGGCAAACTGAACTTCCACGATGGGTTTGAGCCCTACGGCCGACATCCCTACCGTGCTGCCAACAATAAAAGCTTCCTGGATGGGGGTGTTGAAGACCCGTTCCCCACCAAACTTATCGGCCAGGGTCGCCGCTTCGCGGAAGACCCCACCCAGGCGGGCACCCACATCTTGGCCATAAAGCAGACATTCCGGATGTTCGCGGAGCAGTTCCTCCACGGCGTGCAGGGCACTGTCGACCATAACGGTTTTTTCCCCACCAGCCGGTTGGCGCTCCCCAGTTTCCGCGGTGATTGGGGTAGGGGCAAAGTCGTGGTGGTATAAATCGGTGGGTTGTGGATCGGCAGCTTGTTGGGCGCGCTCGAAATCTTCGGCCACCAGTTGCCGGGCTTCGGCTTCCAGTTCCGCAATTTCGGTAGCGGGGACTTGGTGCTGTAGCAAGGCTTGCCGCAGTTTGGGGTAGGGATCCCGTTGCTGGTGTTCTTCCAGGTCGTCGCGGTACCATTCTTTGCGCACGCCGCTGGTATGGTGGTTGAGTAAGGGGACGCTGGCGTGGACGAGGAAAGGGCGGCGCTCGGCCCTTACCTTTTGGATGGTTGCTTGTAAACCTTCGGCGCAGGCCAGGTAATCCGTGCCGTCAAGGCGCAGCACTTCGATGCCGTGGAAACCGGCCGCGTAATCGGCGGCATCCTGGGCGCGGGTCTCGGCCGCACTGGCCGAGATGTCCCAGCCATTGTCCTGTACGAGGTAAATGATCGGGAGTTGGCGCAGGGCAGCCATTTGCAGGGCTTCGGCCACTTCTCCTTCGGTGACACTGGCGTCGCCGAGCGAGCAGACCGCTACGGGGGCATCGTTGGTTGTCCATTTTTTCAGCCCCAACTGTTCCTGGTACTGGAAGCCGAGGGCGACGCCCGTCATAGGAATCGCTTGCATTCCGGTAGCCGAAGACTGGTGCGGGATTTTAGGAAAATCGGGGCGGTTGAGGCTGGGGTGGCAGTAGTAGGTCCGGCCGCCGGAGAAAGGATCCTCAATTTTGGCCAGCAACTGCAGCATCAACTCGTAGGGCGTAATGCCAATACCTAGCAGCAGTGCGTCATCCCGGTAGTAAGGTGCAACGTAATCCTGTGGTTGCAATTGCAGCCCCAAGGCCAACTGAACCGCTTCGTGTCCGCGGCTGGTGGCGTGTACGTACTTGGAGACCATTTTGAAATTGGCCTCGTATAATTCCGTCAAGGCGACGGCGGTAGCCATTTTGAAGAAGGCCTTTTTCAACTGTTGAGTAGGGATTGGCGCCTGGATATTGTTTTTCTTTTTAGATTTCACCATGGTGGGGTAGTTCTGGTAATTTTAACAGCAATTGCTGGTACCTTGTTTCGTCAAACAGTTCATCATTGGCGATCATGTCGGCCATCAGTTGGGCCACAATGCCCGCCATCATGGCTGTGGCCTGTTCTGTGGAATACCCTTCGCTTTCGAGGCGGGCCAAGGTACTGCGAACAAAAGGCGGGTTGTTGTTGGCCAGTTGTGATTCGACGGTGCCGATAAAAAGTTGGTGTAGGCGTTTCCTTTGCATCAAGCAGGCATTATTTGGATTTAAAAGCAGCAATGGCGTCCCGCGTGAAATCGGATAAGACCAGTTGACCACTGATCCGGGCCCTTTGCGTTAGTAGTTCCTCCCAGTTTTCGGTGCCCTCCCAGCATACGCGTTTGAGTTCGGCCATTGCCGTCGGGCTCATTTGCGCCAGTTGGGTAGCCAGGGCCTGCACGGCCGTCTTCATTTCAGCGGCCGAAGCAAAAACTGCCTGGTACAGCCCCTTCTCCCGGGCCCATTCGGCCGACTGGAAAGCGGTGGCGTTGATGGCGAGTTGCTGGAAAGCAGCCTGGCCTATTTTTCGGGCTACTGCCGGACCAATGACAAAAGGCCCAATACCTACGGCCAGTTCGCTCAGTTTGATCGCCGCAAAGGAGGTGGCAAAACAGTAGTCGGTAGCGGCCGCCAGGCCGACACCGCCACCAATGGCCTTGCCTTGTACCTGCCCCAGCACAAATTTGGGACACTGGCGCAGGGCGTTGATAACCTGGGCAAACCCCAGGAAGAAACGTTCGCCCTGGGCGAGGTTGTCGATGGCCAGGAGTTCGTCAAAGCTGGCACCCGCGCAAAAACTGCGCTCGCCGGCGCTTTGGAGTACCACCACCCGGCAGGCCTCGTCGGCACCAGCAGCGGTGATGGCATCCCGCAATTCGGCCAACAGCCGACCGGGTAAACTGTTGTGCGCCGGATGTGCAAAGGTGATCGTTGCAATTCCACCAGCGACGACCGTAGTTATACTGCCGAGTAAAGTTTTATCTTCCATACGAATGAATGTTCGTTCGCAAAGGTAAGCAATCCTGGGAAGTTAAAAAGTATTAAATAGGTGTTAGCGAAGCTTTAAACCACTAGCTGCGCGGTACCAAAAGCAGGCGTTTTACGTCAGTAATTCAGACAAAGTACAGATGCGAAAATTAACGGACACCGTGGTATTGCTCTTCTTGCTCATTGGGCCAGCACTGGTGCTGACTTGTATGCGCCAGCCCCCGGAAGCGGAAACCGTTCCTTTTTCGCAGGAAGATGCTCTTCCTACGGTGCCTACCGTGGACCAGGATGGGGTGCTGGCCTGGCAGGACCGTTTTTTGCCCTAGGGGGCTGTTACCATTTGGCAAAGGATCCACCAGTGAACAGGAGGTGGGGAATCGGAGGTCGGAAGTGGGAAGTAATAACCGTGTAAGTGCCGGGACAATAATAAATTTACATTCTCAAATTATTAGTGAAGAAACAAATGATTGATAATGAGCGGTTTCGAGCTAATCATTTGAGTCGAAAAATGTAAATTTATTATTGTCCAAATACTTAAAGGTGGAAAAGAAAGGGGAGAGAAGCGTCGGACGTATCGCGCTCGCTGGTTCAGCGCCATTTATGGCGCCGCGTTTTGCTTGACGATAGAGAAATATCCAGGCCACGCTGAAGCATGAGCTTGCCAAGCTTTAGCGTGGCGAACCAGCGTGCAGGCTTCCACTGGGTTCATCAAGTCCGTAAAATTCAAAGCTATTGGGCGGGGCCGTAAAGATTTGTCGAACGGTTAGGCAAAAGCCGACCGAGGATAGCACACCGTCAGTTACCGGAATAAAAAAAAGCGGTACCGAGATGTCTCGATACCGCTTGATAGATTTATAATGGCCATCGCTATTTGCCTCACGCTGAGGTGGGCTTATTCGGGAGGACTCAGGTCACTTTTAGGTTTAGTACCAGGCGTTGCGGCTTAGTGCTGTACCGTAATTTTCAGGTTGCGGACACCCAGTTCCGTGTCGATGCGGACGAGGTACAAGCCGTTTGGCAGTTCGGTGGTATCCAATTGCAGGCGGTCGTTTTGTACATCAGCCAACTTACGATTGCTTACGATCTGGCCTTTGGTGTTGAAAACCACCATGGTGCCGCTCGTCTTCTCCGCGAGGTTGAAGTCCAGGTTGACCAGGGCATCAGCAGGGTTGGGGAAAGCCACCACTGCATTTTCTGGCAATACCACTTCCGTCGTGTTGATGATGACGTCAGGGCCGATGCTCAAACGCACCACGGGCACAATATCCAGACCGAAGCCGGTCATGCCGAGTGAGCCTTCGTTGCTCACATCCAGGGCACCTGCGTAGCGAATGCGGTTGAGGGAGTCGGTATAGAAGTTCATGGCTGCGAAGTCATATTCTTCCGAAGCCAACAGCTGGAAATCCTGCGTGTCATCGGTGCTGTACTGCACCGCAGCAATGTAATAGGTATTGGCGGTGAGGGGGTAGAATTCATCTTCGTTGGTCGAAACAGAAATCAGGGTGTTGCCTTCTTCTCCGGTAAATTCATAAGAGTTGAAGCCCGCGATCGTGTATTCGTCCTGGTCGGCAGCAAAGTTTTCGTTGGTATCCCCACCCCATTCGAGGAGCAGAATGGTGGCGAAACGACCAACGAGTTCGTCGGCATTGTTCACACCAAAGGAGATGTAGCGGGCAAAGAGATCTTCACCGGTGGCATTTTGTGCGTTGTTGACATAAAATACGTTGCCGTAGGTATAGCTTTCATCGGCAGCCGGCGAAACACCCCGTGTTGCACCACCTTCCTTAGCGAAGAGGGAGTCGGTAACGGCAAAGACAAACGACAGCTCGTTGTTTCCAGGGATTGCGTCATCGGCAATACCGGGGTAATCGAGTGAGTAGGTCGCCGTGTATACATCTGCCACTGCGGGCGGCGTAAATTCGTTGGGGAAAAAGACATTTTCCGCCGTAGAGTCGGGCGTAATGGTACCGTAGTTCAACTGATCGGTAAATACGACTGTACCGGCACCATTGGTGATGGTCATGTTCAGCACCGTGTTCGGCTGGGTAGCAGAACCGAAATTGGCGATATCAGCGATAAAACCAATGGGCTCGATCTGGCTGATGGGGGTAGCCACGTTGGGGGCAACAGCGGCAAAAGAATTGATGCGCATTTCGTTGGCCGGCCGAGGATCGGTTTCCGTCAGGATTACATCATCAATTTGCCAGTTGTAAGCACAGCCAGTCAGGTTCGGATTGGTGCTGGTGGTTGCATCCGACAAAAATTGGAAGGCAAAGTATACGGTTGCTTGACCTACTGCATCAGCAGAAATGTCGAACTGGACACTTTGGGGGTTCAGGCTGGGATCACCGACCGTCACACCACCAAACTGGGAGGGCTCGATACCCGGAAATACTTCGTAGGTAGCCCAGCTGGACAGGTTGTTGAGATCCGTACCTACCCGAATTTGTGGGCGATCGAGGAAACTGCGGTAGAAGGTTTCGAAGATGAGCCAAACGGCTGTTTTATCGGAGGCATCGAAGGCTGGCGAAATCAACCAGGCATCCTGGTCGGCGTAGGCACAGTTGGCATCAGAATCAAAAATCATCCAGCCATTAGTAGCGGTAGTAGAAGCCAGGTCGGCAGTTGCGAAGGGACCGGAAGGACCCGTAGTTGTGTATTGCCAGGCCGCACTGGGGGTGCCGTTGCCGGAAACAACCGTGCTGGTCCAATCAGCGGGAAAACTGCCCGCGAAATCTTCCGTGAAGAAGGTTTGCGCCTGCAGGCCAAAGCCAGTTAGCAGGAGGCTTAAAATTGCAAATGTGTACTTTTTGAGGAACATAAACTTGTATTTGTGAATAACCAATTTAATTTAATAAATGAATACTTCTCCTAAGTAGTAAAGATGAAATCAGGTAGCTACAGGCGAAGTAAACAGAACCGCAAAGATACGCCTTTTTCAGACTATTTGAAAGCTTGCGCTCAAAATGCAATTGGATAAGTCGGCCAATATGCAGATCGCAATAATTAAGTGGACGAGGGGTTTGGGTCAGCCAGTAAAGCCCGGTATTCTCGTTGCAACTGGGTGCTATCCACGGGAACTACCCCGACCTTTTCACAGACCTGCCCGCCGGCCAGGTTGGCCAGTACGGCGATCTCCCGCAGGTCGATGCCGAGAGCCAGCCCCAGCGCTGCTACGCTGATGACCGTATCTCCGGCGCCACACACATCGGCGATGGAGCGGGCTTGGGTGGGAATGATCTCCATTTGCCCCTCTCCCTGAATAAACAAGCCCTTGTCAGACAAGGTGATCATGGTATACTGGTTGTTCAGGCGGCCCCGCACCACCGCCGCTGCGGCTGCCAGGCTGGCGGCTTCGGGGCGCAGGTGTGGATCTACCTGTTGTTGGATTTCGCGTAGGTTTGGTTTGAAGAGGGTCACGTTTTCGTAGGCCCAAAAGTTGTCGTACTTGGGATCCACGGCCGTAGGGATATTGCGCTGCGTGGCTTCGCGGATCACACCCTGGATGAGGGTAGGGGTTAGTACCCCTTTGTTGTAGTCCTGGAACAAGATGAGGTGGATGGTTTGCTGGTCGAGTAAGGCCCGCAATTGCGCCAGCAAAGCAGTGCCATCGGCTTCCGTGAGGCTGGCGGTGTCTTCCCGGTCGACGCGCAAAAGGTGCTGGTGCTGGGCAATGACGCGCGTTTTGACGGTCGTCGTCCTGCTTGATGAACGCCGCAGGTAGTCAGCAGAAATAGCGGCGGCGGGTAAGAGCGACTCCAACAATTTGCCGTTTTCGTCATCGCCAATGGCACTGAACAAATAAGGTGTAGCACCCAGGGCCTGGATGTTGAGGGCCACGTTGGCGGCGCCACCCAGGCGGTTTTCTTCGCTGCTCAGGTGCACCACCGGAACGGGCGCCTCGGGGGAAATGCGATCCACACTGCCATGCAGGTACCGGTCGATCATGATATCCCCAATAATGACGATGTTTAGCGCCTGAAAACGGTCAAATAGTTCTGCTGGATTCATGGGTTCGTTCCTGTTTCAAAACGCAAAAATAGGGAATTGTGGTTATGCTGTGCAGAATATTGCGACGTTCCCCTGCCCGTCGCGGCCGATTGCGGTGCAATCCTGGCCGCTCAGACTTACACTTTTACCCCCTTTACACTTTTCCCCCTTTACACTTCCCCCTTTTACCCTTTTCCCCCTTTACACTTTTAAACTTTTCAACACCTCCAATTGGGCGACAATCTTGTCACTTGCGCCCCGGCTGTTGTTCAGGTAGGTCAGGACGGCTTGGCGGGCGTTTTCGTATTGGTCAGGATCCTGCAATTGCCGGAAGCGCTCGGGAAAGTCGGCGGGGGTGGGTAGCACAAAAGCACCACCGGTTTCCCGCAGGGCCAGCGCTTCGGGGAAATTTTGGTGGCGGGGGCCGAACAAAACCGGCAAACCGTGGGCCGCGGGTTCCAGGGTATTGTGGATATTCACGCCGAAGCCGCCGCCTACGTAGGCCAGGTGGCCGTAGTGATACACGCGCGACAACATGCCAATGGTATCCAGGATGAGGATGCGACAGGCGCTTAAGTCGGCTCCTTCCGCCAGTTGCGAAAACCGCTGATAGGGCAGCCGGATCTGGGCGGCAATTTGGTCGAGGTGCCGGGGGCTAATGTCGTGGGGGGCAATGAGGAGTTTCCAGTCGCCTTCCCACCGGCTTTGATCCTGCAGGAGCATCGCTTCGTCTGGCGGCCAGGTGCTACCCGCCACGAATACCCGGTGCCCGGTCGCAAAACTGGCCACCTGCGGAAAGTTGATCTCCGCAGTGGCAATAGCCAGTACCCGATCCACCCGCGGATCGCCCGCCACCTGCACGGCGGTAATGCCATGGCGGTTGAGCAATTGGCGGTCGGCGGGCGTTTGTACAAACAGGAAAGTGACTTGTTGCAACAGCTTTTTAAACATCCCACCATACCAACGGAAAAACACCTGGCGCGGCCGAAAGCTGGCGGCAATGAGAAAGGTAGGTACCCGTTGCCGGAAGAGCGCCTGCCAGTGGAAGAGCCAAAACTCGTACTTCACAAAAATGGCCAGTTGGGGGCGCAGCATGGTCACCCAGGTGCGGGCATTGCCAGGGCTGTCGGGCGGAAGGTAGGCCACGTAATCGGCGTGGGGATACTGGCGTTGCTGTTCGTAACCAGAAGGCGAATAGAAGGTGAGGACCATCTTGTAGGCCGGGAAGCGCTGACGAATCTGCTCCAAAACGGGCCGCCCTTGTTCAAATTCTCCGAGGCTGGCGCAGTGCATCCACAAAATGGGGGTATCCTCAGCAAGGGTGTTGCGCCACTGGGCAAGTTGTTCTTGCCAATCCTGGCGGCCATCCACCCAGGCCCTGGCCTTCGGATGAAACCAGGCCGCCAGCCGGATGCCCAGGTGATAAAAATGGATAACAATAAGGTAGAGCAGCCGCATGGGTAGGGATTGGCAGGGGGATATTGGAAAGGCAACCAGTTTAACCCCTGGTCAATAATAACGCTCTTCCGCATTGCCCAAAAAGATGGGCATGGAAAAGGAGATCCGAAAGCCAGCCAGGATGTCGAGGCGTTGGGCGGTATCGGCGGTTTGGGTGTCAAAATTGAAACTGCGCCGATTTTGGGTAAATCCTTCGAAAAACTCGAATCCTGCGGTAAGGTGAACACCGTTGTTTTTACCAACCACCTGGTAGCCGACAAACTGGTGGACCGCCAGGCCATTGCTGAGGCGGTCGTATCCTTTTTCGTAGCCACCAGTCAATTGCGGGACTATTCGGAAGGGATCTTCCTGGATGCGGATGCGGTGTTGCAAGAGGCCAACGCCGAGGTTGAGTCGGATACCGGAGCGTTCGTTGGCTTTGCTCAGTCCGATCAGTTTGCCCACTCTCAGGCCCAGGTAAAAGCCGCGCTCCCGGAGTTGAATATCGGCCGGTTCCCGGTCGTTGCCGATGATCGCACCCGATTCGGTACGCAAACCAGCCAACACATCCTCGTCGACCTGGCTGCCGAACAGGTACTGGCTCTGGAGACCAAAAGCCCAGTTGTTGGCCGTCAGGTAGTCGCCGGAAACTTCGACCGCATAGTTGAGGCCGAAGCGGTCGGCGAGGTCGGCCAACGGAATTTGCGGGCCGTAGCCAAAGTTGATGAGGATCGCCTTGCCACTGTTGTTTCCACCCCATTCCTGGCTGTGCAGCGTCATATTCAGACCGAGCAGGAGCAACAGGATGACCGATTTTATGGACATAGTTCTGGTTCTTGGTTTGCCGTTAGGCGGTAAATAATTGCCGCAAAGGTAGCAACTTCTCTTGCTATTAAACAGTAGATATAAGCTAATCTCCTATCTTTACGGCTGATATGGGCTGCGCTGGATAATGATTCGCACGCTATTTCACAAGTTTAGTTACCTAATTAGCTGCTGGCCTCGTCTCAGCAATACAATTGAAAATTTATGCCTAGAATACTTATTACCGGAGGAGCCGGTTTTCTCGGCTCGCATCTGTGCGACCGCTTTATTAAAGAAGGTTACCAGGTCATTGCCATGGACAATCTTCTCACGGGAAATATTGACAATATTGCGCACCTGTTTCCCTTACCGGAGTTCGAATATTATCACCACGATATTACCAAGTTTGTCCACGTACCCGGGCATTTGGACTATATCTTGCACTTCGCCTCTCCGGCCAGCCCCATCGACTACCTCAAGATGCCCATTCAGACCCTCAAGGTGGGGGCCCTGGGGACCCACAACCTGCTGGGTTTAGCTAAAGAAAAGAAAGCCCGTATTCTGGTGGCTTCCACTTCGGAAGTCTACGGAGATCCGCTCATCCACCCCCAGCCCGAGGAATATTGGGGCAACGTCAATCCGGTGGGCCCGCGCGGGGTATACGACGAAGCCAAGCGTTTCCTGGAAGCCATCACCATGGCCTACCACAATTACCACGGCCTGGAGACCCGGATGATCCGCATTTTCAATACCTATGGCTCCCGGATGCGAACCGATGATGGGCGCGTACTGCCCGCTTTCTTCTCCCAGGCCATGCGCGGGGAAGGGTTGACCATCTTTGGCGATGGTACCCAATCGCGCTCCTTCTGCTACGTAGACGACCTGGTGGAAGGCATTTACCGGCTGCTGCTCAGCGATTACCACTTGCCCATGAACATCGGCAATCCGGACGAGATCAGCATCATGGACTTCGCCAAAGAAGTGTTGGCGTTGGTGGGCAACCCCCAAGCGCGGATTATTCACAAAGAATTGCCAGAGGACGATCCCAAGATTCGCCAACCCGATATCACCAAGGCCAGAGAAATTCTGGGCTGGGAACCCAAGGTGGACCGCGCCGAAGGCATGCGACGTACTTACGACTACTTTAAAACCGTTGTTAAAGTGTGATTGCGGTTATTACTACACGCAGAAAAATCGGTTAAAAAATACCTTTCATGGCAAACCTACTCATCACCGGCGGGGCCGGATTTATTGGTTCTCATCTCATCTACCGGTTGGTTAAAAACTACCCGCAAGACCATATTTACAACCTGGATGCCCTGACCTATGCTGGTAATCCGGAGAATTTACAGGCAGTGGAAGATGCGGCCAATTATACCTTTATCAAAGGAGATATCACCGATTTCGCTTTTCTGGAGCAATTGTTTGCCCGCTACCACTTCGACGGGGTAATCCACCTGGCCGCGGAGTCGCACGTGGACCGCTCCATTGCGAATCCGATGGCCTTTATTCTGACGAATGTGGTGGGTACGGTCAATTTGCTGAACGCCGCCAAAAATGCCTGGCAGGGCAACTATGCGGGCAAGCGGTTTTACCACGTCTCGACGGATGAGGTGTACGGCTCTCTGGGTGCCGAAGGCTACTTTACCGAAGAGACGGCCTACGATCCGCGTTCGCCCTATTCGGCTTCCAAGGCCAGTTCCGACCATTTTGTGCGGGCCTGGCAGCATACCTACGGGTTGCCGGTGGTGATATCCAACTGTTCGAATAACTACGGGCCCTACCAGTTTCCGGAGAAGCTGTTGCCCCTGATCATCAACAACATCAAGGAAGGCAAGCCCCTGCCGGTTTACGGTGACGGGACCAACGTGCGCGACTGGCTCTGGGTGGAAGACCACGTCGCGGCCATCGACCTGATCTACCACCAGGGCACCATCGGGGAAACCTACAACATTGGCGGGAACAACGAATGGTCGAACATTGACCTGGTCCGGACGCTGTGCGACGTCATGGATCAATTGTTGGACCAGCCAACCGGCACTTCACAAGGGCTGATTACTTTCGTAAAAGACCGTCCCGGCCACGACCAGCGCTACGCCATCGACGCGACCAAGCTGAAAGATGCCCTGGGCTGGGAACCCCTCGTGGGGGTGCCCGAGGGCCTGCGCCTGACCGCGCAGTGGTACCTCGCCAATCCGGAATGGCTGTCCCGCATCACGTCGGGTGCCTACCGCGAATATTACCAGCAACAATACCAAGACGAATCGTTGTGAGGAAGACCGTTCCCGTTATGTCCCGTTTTTTGTGGACTGTGCTGCTGGTGATGAGCTTACTGTCGTGCAACCGTGCGGCCGAAGCCGATGCCGCGGTCGATTACCGGACCCTGCCCGCCGAAGTAGGGGAGTACCTCAACGTGGTGGTAGAAATACCGGCGGGCACCAACCACAAAATAGAATTCGACTACGCCACGGCCACCTTCAAAAATGACCAGGAGGAGGGCAAAGATCGGGTGATCAACTTTTTGCCCTATCCCGGCAATTACGGGTTTATTCCCGGCACCTTGTTGGATAAGGAACGCGGTGGCGATGGCGATGCCCTGGATGTGCTCGTAATTGGTGAATCGGCGCCTACGGGTTCGGTCATGCTGGTGCGTCCGCTGGGCGCCATTGTGCTGCGCGACCGGGGCGAAATAGACACCAAAATTATTGCCATTCCTGCCGATCCGGCCTTGCAGGTAATCCAGGCCAAGGATTTCCTCACTTTTGCCCTGCGCTATGACGCTATTCGGACCATCCTCGAAGACTGGTTTCAGAACTACAAAGGCCGCCAGGCCGTAGAAATTTTGCGCTGGGAAGACGATGTTTTTGCCCGGGAAGAGGTGTCCAGGTGGCGACAGCAACCGGAAAAATAGGGGCGTAAAGGTCGCGGATATGCAACACTTCGTCGATAACCGGGGGGAGTTGTTCAACCATAACCCCGTTTTTGCCGTTTGTTCTCTAACCACTCATCGTTTATGACCGAATTTTCCGTAAGAACCAAGCCTGCCACCTCATCAGCCACCTCGTGTTTAGGCTGGCCTCCTTGCGGGAGACCTGCTCCTTTCTCGTCACCAGTAACCTCGCCAGTACATGCGATCAGTTTGACCCAAGATTGGCAAATACATTGGTTTGAATCCCTGGCTGCTGGCCGGGAGCACTGGGAGCAATTGCCGGCTACGGAAGATGTGTTCCTGTCTGCCGCTTATTTTGCCTTACTCGACCAGCTGTCGTTGCCGGATGTCAGTTTGGGTTACGCTATTTTCGAACATCCGGATTATGGCGCTTTCGGACTGGTGCTGCAGGCTTTTACCTTCGCGGCCGACCAGCAACTGGGCAAGCTGGATCAACCCGCTGAGCTGGCTGGCTGGCAGCGTTTTCAGGCCCGTTTTAAGGGCCGTTTGGCCAAGGTGCTGCGCTTTCGGATTCTGGCGGCCGGCCAGTTGCTCCTCACCGGCGACCACGCTTTGCGCGGCCACCACGGGCTGGACGAAGCGCAATTGAATACGGTACTCGCAGCAGGATTGGAAGCCATCGCCGCCAGTTGGCCCGAGCGGATTCACGGCATCATGCTCAAAGATTTACCCCTTCAGGAACGCCCCCGGAGCCAGGGCTACCACGCCTTGCCCGTACAACCCAACATGGTGGTGACGCTGGACCCCGCCTGGCGCGTGTTTGACGACTACCTGGACGCCATGAGCTCCAAGTACCGGGTACGCGTGCGCCGTGCCCGCAAGAAGGGCGATGAATTGCAGCGTCGCCTGCTGAGCCTGGCGGAATTGCAAGTGCACCAGCGCCAGCTGCACGCCCTCTACCAGGATATCGCCAAACAGTCGGATTTCAACGCAGTGGTGCTGCCCGAAGATTATTTCACGGCCTGGAAAACGCATTTCCCCGACCGCTTTCAGGTGTGGGGCTACTTTGTGGAAGAGGAGTTGATCGGATTTTCTACCGCGATCTACAATGGCGCTGAACTCGAAGCCCATTTCCTGGGGCTTGAACAGGGGTACAGCCGGACCCACCAGCTCTACCTCAATATGTTATACGACCTGGTTGCCGAAGCCATTGCGGCGGGTAGCCACCAGCTGGTCTTATCGCGCACGGCCCTGGAAATCAAGAGCTCCGTAGGCGCCCGGCCCGAAAATCTGTACTGCTGGATGCGGTCGCGCGTGGCTATCCTCAACCCACTGGTGCCCATCGTGGCGCGCTTCATTGCGCCTTTGAAGCCCTGGGAGGAGCGGCATCCGTTTAAGTAGGTACCCACCATTTACCGCACCAACAATTTAAAACCAATATTCCGCCCCATTTGCTGAAAAATGGCCAGGTTAATCCAGGCCAGGGCGAACTGTTCCAGTAGCGCGACCCTATCACTTCCACCAAAATCGTAGCAATTGGCAAATCCGGCATCCAGGGCCAGTTGCCGTGCGATGGCCTTGGCCGCTGTGCTGTTGCCCGCCATAAAGAGGTCCAGCTGCGTGTCGCCATACGCCGGATTTTTCATGTTTTCAAAACCCGTGGTATTGAAACACTTGACCACCTCGGCCTGCGTCAATTCCGCAAAAGCGTGGAAAGCCGTAGGGTAGTTGGGATACTAACTTTTTAGAAAGTATAGTGATAATCAAAATGTTACGCTATGCCCGACTTCCTGTATCAGGGAAAAGTATATTATAATCCCGTAGAATTTGCCATGGACCGCCTGGGTGGAACCTGGAAGATGCCTGTTCTCTGGCGCCTGAAAGACGAGGTTTACCGCTACGGCCAGCTCAAGAAATCGATCGCCCACATTTCGGATAAAATGCTCACCTCTCAGCTGCGGGAATTGGAAGCTGATGGGTTCATCCACCGCAAAGTTTACGCCGTGGTGCCCCCAAAAACAGAGTACAGCATTACGGAAAAAGGCCGGTTAGCCATTCCGATAGTAGCAACGATCCGGAATTTTGGCATTCAGCTAATGGAATTGGAAGGGGTGGATGTGGGGCATTATAAATAGTTGGGGTTGGGTGGGCTGTGGGGGGGCGACATTTTTTTAGCAAAAACACAGCAAAATCACCCAGAACTGTTAAAGTTTAAAGTTAAACATGTAAATATTTTGAAGGTTCGTTTTTTTTTTCAAATTGCGAACATGAACAACAATTCCTTTTTGCTGCATCGGCTTTAATTTAAATCAACGCGCAGAAAAATAGCCGTGGCAAGTAAAGAAGGTTTACCCAATTGGTAAAATACGCGCTTTCTGGTTCAATCGGATGCTACGTTGGCGTCACTATTACACGATCACAATATTTCAGACTGTACCGCTTCTGCTTCCTCGTGAGGCGGGCTAGATTGCTATTTCGGATGGATGGTTTGGGTTAACCATTCCTCTCCAAACTGTATCCAAATTAAATTAAAAACGCGCTTATGAAAACTTTGAATTATTTGTTTCTAACAGGTTTGTTCCTGTTGTTCAGCTGCCAAAAAGAACAGTTTACTACCGATGAGGCCGCCGCTGCGGGTCCGGTAAGTGGTACCGTTCAATTCCGCTCTGATACCTACGCTGAGCGGGATGCCACGCTGGTCAGTCATTTTTATGAAGACTTATTGGCCATTCAGCAGCGAACTCATTTTTACGATTCCTTTTTCCATGATTATGGGTATTTTAATTGGACAGGAAGCCTGTAGTACACGACGGAAGATGTGGGTAAAGTGCTGGTAGTACCCGTCAAATCTTCACCAACCGGTATCGCCAATGGGGTTTTTATGTATTTTGACAATGGTACGGACCGACGGATGAAATTCGTGAGCCGGCATGTGGTAGAAGGCAAAATTGCTGAAAACAGGCTGGCGGAGCTAAGCGGCGACGAGGTTTTCGCTTATCGCAATTTTTTATTGACTGACCTTAAAAATCCCGAATCACGGCAAGCAATGCCAACAATGAATTTGGCCGTTTTTTTTGAAGGATATGGGGAATCAGCTACTGTGGAAACAGAATGCGAAGGAGGCGCATATGAATTTATATGTTTTTATAATACTTCAAGGTCGGATGATTTGGATATACGTGCAAGGGTTAGACTATTCATGGATGAAAATTATGGAGCAGGTGACCATATTAGTAGAGATTTAAATGGTGCTACAATAGCTGATTTGGAAGCAAATTATAATACGATACTCAATGGTTTACCATGGGATGAAAGAGTTGATTTTGTTCGGTATTTTAATGATAGACAAGAATTGTTTTCTTTAACGGGGATAGATAATGAACTATCCGGTATTTTGTGGGGGATAGTCGTCGAATTAGAAAGGACATGTTTTTGGGTATGGGTATGGTGTTGGGAAGATCCTTTCGATTTTTCTATTGGTGGCGGCGGTACCAGTGGTGGTGGCGGCGGCGGGAGCATCTATCCTGCCTGGCAGACGCAGTACGATACGCTGCGATTTTGTGAAGGGGTAAATGACCTTTTCGATATAGGTCCGGAAAACCCATCCATGGTACACCCAAATTTTGATTTTTGTACCACATGGATGACTTATCTGGAGGATTGTATCCTGCCCACGCAGCCCGCTTTTAATGAATTTGAGTATATCAGCTCCTATGAGCAACTCATCCTGACGTGGGCGGAATTTCAGTACAATAACCCCACCCTGTTTGCCGCCGCGATTTCCAATCCGGAAGACTGCACCGCTACGAGTGAACTGGATGACTTCACCCCCGAAACAGACGTACTGGACGAGGAGGAGTGCCGCAACGCGCTATCAGATTTCGAAAGAGAGTGTGGCCTAGCTCTCAATAGACATGACCAGGAAGCCATCCTGTCCGCCCCCGGTAGGCCCGATTGCGGGGATGAGGCGGCGTTTGAGGAGTGGGTGGTGAATAGTTCAACTAGGAGGAAAATCCAAAATCAGCTTTCTCAAAGGCCAGAAGAGCTTTCAAGGGTCACTGCTTTTTTGGATCAGCATGACACACCTGACGTGAATGAGCGTAATTTAAGCTTGGTCATAGCTAGTGCATACGCAGATTTAATGTCAGATTCAGAACTGAATTCTATTGTAGATGGTGCGGGGGTAAGTAACCTTGACATGGGCGAGGTCGGAAATCCAGGAGACCCGATATGGGATTTCATGAAGGCGGCATTGCTTGAGTCATTGAAAGAGGCTTTGATTGACCTAATTCCCGGAGCTACGCTCGCCACCTTAGGGCCAGAGTTGTTTGACGACTTACAGTCGGGCAATTGGCTGGACGCTATGTTTAATGCTGCCAATATTCTAATTGACGAAGCTGATGTACTTTTTCCAGCAGCAAAAGTTTGTTCTGCGGCAGCGACTTTGTTTGTGACTGGTAAGCAATTAAAGACAGCATTTGACGCTTTTAAGAAGGCAAAGAGCTTGGGAGAAGCTTTTTTGTTGAAACTGTACAATATTTTCACCGTACGACTAGGTTGGTCTGCATCCGACATAAGAGATAAATTTCAATCAATTGAAGGAATTGGTGCTAAAATTGAAGGTTTCATAGGTAATGATTTTTACCAAAAACTCAAAGATGAATTCGATGCAGAAATCACAGGTATATTAGACCTGCCAAGCCCTCCGAATTCAGGACTTCCTTTTTGGAAGATTCAAGAATTACCAGCCGGAAATGCAATTTATATGATTGCATATCCAGTTTCTTCCCAAGGCTACTTTTCGATAAAACTTTACACAGGAGGAACTAGTGCCACAAGCAGCTCTCAACTCAGCCCAAAATTTGCACTTCGGTTTGATTATTAGGAATGAGAAAATAATAAGTGGTCACTTTCGGCGAGTCTGTTTGGCCGCCTTGCCAGCGAAAAAACAGACTCGCCGAAAGCTATTAGTTCTTGTTTTCTCATTCCTTAGGAGAAGTTGTATAAATCATTGCCGATATAAGTAGTTGAGGGTCAAATAAAGTGGGTTTTGGATTTCGCAAAAGCTTGATTTCAGCTAATATTTAACCCGTATTATTTCCAATCAACTACTTACATATGTGCGCTCAGAGCTTGTTTGGTAGGGCATAATTAGCCGAAAGTGAGCAAATTTCATTTCAGACAAGGCAAATTTTGCGCCATAGGCATCCCTTTGGGGCAGTCGAATGCGGGCAATTCGACGAAAAATTTAACGCAGTATGAAATAAAATTTGCCGCTTGCAGGCAACTCCGAGGAGCAGCGCGACGATCAGCGAAGCTAATCGAGGTCGTACCAAACAAGCTCTCAAGTAAAAGTTGCGTGTATGCCTCACGGCATTATTCACCGACCCCTTAATATAGTAATATGTTCGAAGTAACGTACACCTCTTTTTTTCTGAAAGCTAGTATTAACTGCATTTCATTGGCAGAAAAGTGCAGGTTATTTCAAACACGTTACATAATTACGTGATTTTAACAAGCAGTATGTGTTTATACTTTTTAATGATGATATTTGTTCTATTGAAAGCATATACGGCTTTTTCCTACTATTAAAAACCAACTATCCATGGAACGTTTCTTCATTGACAAAATCCCAGATGGAGTATCTAATTATTTCGATCGAATCATACAAGACAAGCTAGACTTGTTTTATATAGCAAGTACGGATAGGCATCTACTAGGTTCTGTTATACAACAGGATTCAAGCATCATTTTTTCAGGACTTTCTGACGTGACCCTTTATTTTAAAAAGAATGATCAAATCGGGGTTTTGCCCTTGTTTTTTAACTATCCAAGCAAAAAATTGGACTATTCCTACCAATATAGTGCGGACATATTCAATGTCAAATTCGGAAAATTTTCAATCATATCCTTGTTAGATTTTGTGGAATTAAAAGCCGCTGGCATCGTCTATTTTGACGCTCCATTGGCCTTGGCAGGATGGAAGAGAATTACGCTTACGGACGAACATAGGTACAAGGAACGCGGTGTGAAGCGTGAAATAATCCAAACGATGGACATAGATATGGGGATAGTGTTGGATTTCCAGGAAGGAAAGCACATCGTCATTCATGTGAGTGATGATAAATCGCTTTTAAATATCAGATATTGCTTGTCCGATGAATCGTTAAACCTTTGGCTAGATGACAGGAACGTAAGAATATACGACGCGAAATTGTCTTTTCAAGGTTTCTAGAGACTGTTCACCACCATCATCTCCAAATCCAACAATTGTACCCCCACAGAAGATCTGGACGAGTTGCTAGAGGAGGAGGAGTGCCGCAACGCGCTGCTGGCACTCGAAAACGAATACGGCCTAGCTCTCAACAGACATGACCAGGAAGCCATCCTGTCCGCCCCCGGTAGGCCGGATTGTGGGGATGAGGTGGCGTTTGAGGAGTGGGTGGTCGAGTATTTAGTTGATAAAGACTTACAAAGTGGAAGCACTATTGTTGAAACTAATGGTGACGAACTAATAGAGGTCACTAACAGTATTTTACCATATAGTTGTCGTTCTTTTATCATAGAAGAAACCCATATTCCTGGGCAATACAGGACTCAGATAACATGGTGGGAACCCTCCATTACGACATTCAGTCTAATACCATTTGGCTATCGACATTATGACTATCGTTTATCCATTGAAATATTCTTCTCCCCACTTCCTGGAGAACCTGAATGTGAAGTCAAAAATATCCTCGCCAGTGCATTTAATAATGCGGCTACATCGGCAGTCAGATTGTTTGCTGAGGCAAGACAATATTTACTTCCTGAAAGTGCAGCTGAAGTTGAGTTAGAAGAGTTAATGGAAACATACTTAGGGGCCAGCAAAAAATAACTTCCCGATTTAATCATTGGGGATAGCCCAATAATTCCACTGCGGCAACAGGTCGTCATGAATAATTGGATAATTATCCCGAAACTCTTTAGTTGCTTTCACACCGGTA
>Ga0208544_10000367_pt1 | contig 36546 bp, 36 predicted proteins | sample DEB08_DNA_9_FD_184526 | JGI IMG/M metagenome (GOLD analysis project Ga0208544, IMG submission 184526) | Aqueous microbial communities from the Delaware River and Bay under freshwater to marine salinity gradient to study organic matter... | ecosystem: Environmental > Aquatic > Marine > Coastal ... | reverse complement strand
ACCTACGGCTCCGACAAGCCGGATCGCCGCTTCGGCTATCACCTCACCGAACTCTCAGAGGAACTTAAGGACTGCGAATTCCGCGTCTTCTCTGGCGCCATCGCCAATGGCGGAGTCGTCAAGGCCATCAATGCCAAAGGATTTGCTGGCGCCTCTCAGGGCCAAATTGAAAAACTCACTCAAACGGCTATCGAGGCTGGGTCCAAGGGGCTCGCCTACATCCAAGCACGTGATGAAGACCGCTCCACATGGCGCTCTCCCTTTGTCAAACGCATGACGGATGATGAAGTCGAGGCACTACGTGAAAAACTCAATATCGAGCCTGGTGACTTGATTCTCTTTGGCGCAGGCGAGTGGGAATCCGTGTGCGAGGTTCTCGGCCGAATTCGTCTTTGCTGTGCAGATTTACAAAACATCCTTGAAGATAATACCGAGCTCAATTTCCTATGGGTCACCGAATTCCCTCTTCTTGGTTATGATGAGGAAGAAGGAAAATGGAACGCAGTTCACCACCCCTTCACTCGCCCCATCCCTGAAGATGAAGCCAAGCTCATTGCCGGCACAACCGCCGAGCTCGAGGACGAGAGTCAACGTTACGCAGGTCTCCGTGCCCAAGCTTATGACGTCGTTCTCAACGGCTATGAACTTGGTGGCGGCTCCATTCGTATTCACGAAGCAGCCCTTCAATCAGCCATGTTCACAGCACTCGGTGTTACCGAAGAAGAGAAGGAAAGCATGTTCGGCCATATCCTCGACGCCTTCAAATTCGGCGCTCCACCACACGGCGGCATTGCTCTAGGTCTTGATCGACTCGCTATGCTTGTCTGTGGAGAAAAATCTATCCGTGAAGTGATCGCCTTCCCTAAAAACAACAAGGGAATGGACATCATGTCATCATCGCCCTCACCTGTTGATGCCCTACAACTCCGCGACCTCCGCATTCAAAGCACGGTCAAGGATAAGGCTCTCCAGCCTGAGTAATCAATATTCAGATTACCGGTGGTTATCCACCGTCGGAACAATCACATTTCCCGAAGCCTGCATCGCCAGCGCTTCGGGATTTTTTTTGTAGTGTTCACGCACGGTTTGAGCGAGTTTCAACTTTACCTCATCACTCACCATCGCTGGTGATGCGTCCGGCAAAGCCTTCACCAGCGCGTCTACAAGCTCGCCCTGTGGACTTTCCACTTTTGCCCGCCACGAAGCCAACAGATCCCGATCCACCCGCGCCGGTAATGAGCCCATGATGCCAAGATCATTCTGATCATGCACCAGCAGCCCAGAGGTTGTACCCCGGTCCAGCGTTAGCACCTGGAACAGGTAAAGGGTATGGTAGGCGAGCTGCTCGGCCCTTGCTGCATCATCCGCATCCGGGTAGGTAGCCAAGGCAGACTGTAAGATCTCCAGATAGCTATCAATCACACCTTTGCCAAACAACTCGGCAAACGCCCTGTCAGCATCCACGTCTTCCGTAGCATAGCTTTCCAGATAAAAATGAGTCACCCCACGGTGCCGTCCCAGTGCGGGAATATAAAAATAGCGATCTCCTTGTGCTGAAGCCTCCTCATACTGCCTAGGAGCGGCCTGACGCATACAATGGACGAACTGATCCCTATATTCCTCATGCAGAACTGAGGGATTAAGATCTGCCATGATCCGCCAATAGCCACGGTCAGGCGCATCCCCCACCGCTTTCATCTCGGTCCAGCTGATATGAATGTGCACTGAGGGCGCGTGAGGGTTCTGTGGATGAATGATCGTTGAAATCGCGGTCGCTGAGCCAAGTTTCTTCTCAGCTAGATCATCGTAATGCACTTGAGATACATTGACCGAGGCCCGGTTGAACAGATCACTCTCGGATAGCGTGTAGCGGTTACCGCCGCCGTGTTGACCGGCATCACGCAGCCACTTGGTTTCTTCAAACTTCACCTCATGACCACAGGCAGATGAAACCCGTTCTAGCCCCTCGACAAAGCGTGCTTGAAGCATGGAAACAAGCTCAAGCGCCTCAGCAGCAGTCGATGATTGGGCCTTGATCAGCATGGATGATAGATTAGCCGATGGTTTGTGATCTGCAATACCTAAGGCTGTCGCTAAGGCTGTCGCTAAGGCTGCCGCCGATAGTGTAAGAATCGTAGAGGCGTAAAACTTTGCCAAGTTCGTCGGGGAGACAGGGTTGAGCTGTGCGCTCGAACTTTGTTCTCATCCTGGCTAACTTGCTGCGCAAGTTAAGAGCATTTCCCCAAGGGGAAAATGGTCGGGGAGACAGGATTGAGCTCGCTCCGCTCACTCCGTGCGAATGAGCAGAAATCCTCCTCCGGATTTCTTATATTATAGGGCCCGTGATGCACGGGGCTGCGCTGTGCGCTCGAACTTCGTTCTCATCCTTAGACCATTTTCCGAGAGAAAATGGTCGGGGAGACAGGATTGCCTAATATCCTATCAGGCTGTGCTGGGGCGCAAGTTTCCTCCTCAGGAAACTTGGGGTTAAGGAGCGCGTGATACACGCACTTCGTGTGCGCTCGAACTTTGTTCTCATCCTTAGACCATTTTCCGTGAGAAAATGGTCGGGGAGACAGGATTCGAACCTAGCTCAAAACAACCATTTCAAATAAAAAATACCCACTAATTTCGTAAATCCATAGCTTATTCATAGTGATATTTTTTTAACCACGAACCGCATTAGTTCTTCGATAGCAGTTTAGTTTATCGAAATACCGCTGTGAGCTTCGCCCACAGATCATCTTTACTGTGATTATACAATCAGCTGCCCTTGTTAAGGAATCAATACTATTTCTTCAACAGGATACATACCCTTCAACCTCCAGGGTGATCCAGTTAGGGATAAAAACCGAGAATGGACACAAATAAAAACGAATAATAGAGATAGTAGTGAGCCCGAGTGTTTGAATACGCTTTAAATCCTGACGGATCTTTCTCACCGCCTAAAACTGCTTCGCGCACTTAGCCGTCTCACTCAATAGAGGCTGCACCCGCGCCATCAGGCGAGCCAGCTTCTCATAATCCGCCACATAATCCTTCAGCACCCACATGACATCCTCCCCCATCTCCTGCTCTTCAAACAACTCTCGGATTCGCTCCAAAAAATCCAACCCTGGCTGCACCGACAAGCTCTCTAAATTCGCCCCCACCATTGCCGACAACTTACACGCCCAAGGCATCACCCACCCCGTCATCGCCCACCTCTCTCAGGGCATCACGGAAAGAATTACGGATTTGAAGCTTTGATCATCAAACTCGAATTCGTGCGCCACTTCCGTAAATCCGAAGTGATTCATGCTGCCAAGACCTAGTAGTCCTCACCTCACTTCATCTTTCTAAACCCAATATTTGTTTCGTAGCAGGCTCTTTGGTCGAGATCATATGCTCCGATATCAAACCATTCATCGGGGCGTTGGTAAAAGTCTAATCCTCTTCCTAGGGAGATTGACCAGCCGTTATCAAGATCAATACGGCGGTCGTGAAGGGTGTCACTAATTTTAGCTATCAATTGAACGCCGTGCTGAACCAAGCTTTCGGAAATTTGGACGATTTTAGCTCCGGCCTCGCGTTTTTGCTCCTCATCGTCAAACTCACAGCCTAATGCATTACTAATCTTGAAAAGGCATTACAAATTGGCAGATCCAAGGAATCCACTTATTATCAAACTGCTATAGATTTAAGAACTAACTTTTTATTTAGGTTTTACGCCGAGCTATCTTTTACGCTGAACTGACATAAGAAACGAAGAATACAAATTTCAAGTGCCGTTAACAATCACAATTCTCTGCGTTATCCACGAAAAGCCTCTTTTTCAATTACAAACCTTAACCTCACTAATGGGGTGTGCAAAGCCAACCGTGTTGCCAACTTGAGTGAATCGCACTGATCCTTCAGCCTGAGCTTGACCCATAAGCCTCGATACAGTCCCGCTGCCTGCGCTTGAGGTCAACCAACGGAGATCAAAGCCATCCATCTTATTGTGAGCGTAGTATCGTTGTTTCTGGAGGTAGTCGTAAATAGAACGTCTGGCACCACCAAAGGCCAAGCCCTCGCATGTGGCGGTCAAATACTGGATCTTCACCGCACCTTTATGAAGGTAATAATCAAACGTCGTGATGTTCTCACCCAACAAGTAAAGCAGGCGACAAGGCTCTCGGTAACCAGTTCTCAAGCAGACCAGCTCCACGGTCATGTAAAAGCCATCAGCTCCCGCATTCTTGAACCGCTCACCACGACCAAAGCTACAATGACGTTGATAATGAGAAACGGGCTCGTTGTTCGTGAATTTTACGAGTTCAGATGATTCAAAGCGGATCTCTGTTCGTTCGTCACGATAGAGAACCCCATTCCCATCTTCTAGCAGTGACCATAACGCGTCCTCAAGGTATTCTCCACCAAGACAAGTGAACACATGCAACCCCGGTGCGGGAATATCTGCGGTCGCAGACTTCCGACTCGTCCAGCCTTTTGACCAATTCACCAAGGGAGAGAAGTCCGTTCCAGCGGAAACGTGCCAAGCCACAGACTCAGCCCCCTGAATACACAAGGATTGGCCATCGACACCAACCACTAACTCATCGATAGAACAAGTTCCACCTCGCCCACTCAATTGTAAGCGCAATTCGCGCCTCGCCCGCCCACGCTCCACATCAAAGACACCCATTAAATAATCGGCAATCTGATCAACTTCCGTATCACTCAAGCAAGCCGGATCAAAACCCTTCTCATACCTGAAAAACAAGGTGGCATCTTCCAAGCCCTCAATCGGCTCTCCATATTCACTATAAAGATCAACCAGCATCAGCCCCGTGTCGCAATTCTCAGCGTAGTAATTAAAAAACAACTCTACCTTCTTCACTTCTACTCCGTTAAATCTTGGCCGTGGCCAACGACGCGCAAAGCACAGGGTTCGCTGACAGCTTAAGCTTGGTGCATTGAGCGTTTGTGGGTAATATTGGTCAGTCTTGCGCTGATACTCTTCGGGCGTCAGCACGTCGAGAGAACGCTCAGAACGACTACGGTTTTTAATTGGCGTATTTGTTTTCATCATCAATTTTCTTATTTTGTCGTTAAAATTACTTCGCGAATCCAATGGCGGCAGGAACCTGAACCTCATGCTTGGATTGACCATTATACACCTCCGCTAGCGTGAAGCGCTCCTTGCTACCGTGGAGTTCTTTCCCAAGGTTGTCAGCCAAAACCCCAGCTTGCTTTTTTGTCAGCAAATCAAAGCGATGATAACTCTTCAAACGACCAGACCGCAGCACCGCTTCGTCAACGTCCTCGTCCTTTGCGTTAACCGTCAGAAAGAGATGCAACTTCAATAATTTACCCAAGAATCCATCGGCGAGATTCAGCAAGGTGCTCACCTGCTGCGCTCCCATCGAACTTCCTTTGGAGCGGTCATGAATCAAAGCCTCTGCGTCTTCGACAATCACAATGGTCTTCTGATCGCGCTGACCTTTACGCTGAGCCAAATCAATCCAGAAATCTAAACTCTCTGGGGAATCAAAAGCCACCGAGAAAAAGCTCACGGGGAGATAAACAACGCGGTGGCTCTTTGCTACCTTCGCGCTCAGATGATTCAAGAAGCTCGTTTTTCCTGTCCCTGGTTGACCAGAGAGAACATGCACGCCTGATACCGAAGTCTTCATTGCCTCCAATACCCCAGCCTCATACGCCATTACCGAATCACCAAAGTGCTTCTTCAATCCCTCCTCATTCTGGAGACGGTTTTCTTCGACTTCTAACCGGCGCAAATGAAACCCTTCTTTATCTCTCACCATCAAATTAATGAACGGGCGGTTTGAAGAATTAAAACGAAGAGCATTCGGTAAAACATATTCCTTGATGAACTCACCCATCGCCCGCCTCATTTCCTGGTGATTATTGCTGATGACTTTGACATCAAACGCCCCCCATCCCGTATAGCGAAGGATGTAGAACAGCTTCATGTCTTCTTTCAGAAAAGCGAGCCCCGCATTCATGACTTGAACTTCACTATCTCCACTCTGTTGGCACGCAATACCATTTTCGACCAAGTCACCATTCTGATCACCATAGACTTCTTCAAATCCCGTCCCCCAGGTGCCCATCTCCCTTTTCATATAACCCTTCGCTTGAACTCGGTGTTCTAGCAGACAGATAAATTCTTCGTGATCCTTTAGAAATGACTCCAGCTTAAAAACCAATCGTGACTCAACCACGAAATACGGATCACTCGCTTTAAAAAACCGTTCACATGCGCATCACGCTCCTCATTAGGATGCAGGTGACGTGCCCCATCATCGCCATCTTGATCGAGTGTTTCGTAATAGTCCTCATACTCCGTAAATTTGCTGTATTCTCCTGACATTATTAATTTTTTCTTCTGTTTTTAATGATCCATAGACCGTCCTGATGGCGACTCTAAGTCAGAACCATTATTACACGGAAAACAAATACCACAATGTCATATTACAACATAACATTAACTTACCTTGCAATATTACACGGAGCCTGCTAGCATCCCGTCATGTTCTTCTTCGGCTCTCCACCACAAAAAACTGAAATCATCAAAGCCCTCAAAGCTTTACCTGACCAACTTTCACTTGCTGATTTCACCCAGCAGCTTCCCGCTACCCTCCTCGCCATCAACACTGAGATTATTGAATTCCCGGTCGAAGAAGACCTCATCAGTGAAATCACCACAGGACTTGATGACTCCGCAGACAACGACCCCTTACGAAAAGTTCGCCACATCATTTACTCGAACCCTTCTATCAAAGAAAAAATCAGTAAAGACGGGCGCGACCTCTCTTTGAACTACTACAACTACCTGCAAGTCGTCCTCGCCAAGCGCATCCTCCCTTTCCGACTCAACACCCACTTTCGTAATGAGATCTTGAAACGTGATACCAGCGCACTCGAACACCTTGTCGTCACTCAGAAAGATCATCTCCGCAGCGTCCTTCACGCCGAGCAAAGCAACAAAAACCCTTATCAAGCGCGTCCAGCACAGTTTGAGGCTCGCCAGTCAACCGCGATCACGTCCCAGAGAGTCCGCAGCATCCACCGCCTCCGCATCCCCGGGGGACTTCATCTCGAATGGGACGCCGACCGACCGCTCAAGAAGAAGTCTTCAACCGCCTTGGAGACCATCTTTAACAACCTCGCCGCAGAAATCTACGACATCTCAGCGTCTAACTCAGACCTCGAAACACTCACCCGCGATTACCTCGCCGCACTCCAAAAGCTGACCGCAAACAAGGACAATCCGCAAAGCGACTTCCCCACTTCAGAAGATAACTCAAACCAATAAAAACAATGAAAGCAAACGACCTCATCTGCACCTCGGAACTTCCCGAACGCTTAGAGAGCCTTATCCAGCAAGGTTACCACCTCGTTCTCCCCGCCGCTCTGGAAGAGAACAGCCTCCTGATGGAATACCTCAGCCATTTCAAGCTCTCAGAAGAAATTCTCAAGCAGTTTATCTACATGGCGAATGATCAGCAACAAGCCGGAACCCTCCATCCCGTCGTGCCACTGAGCATCATCCCCACCGCCCTCCTCGAACCCGAAGCCGCAGAACTCCTCATCACCGAACTCTGCGAGATGCTTCACGCCAACGATACCATCGTCCAAGACACCCACTTCCTCCTCAGCCTCAACAATCAAGTCTCGCCCGCAATCATCCGCCAAGCCCTCGAAAGATCCCCCATCAAACGAATAAAAATCATCTACCTCGTCCACTCAGAAGTCAGCACCGACAACAACGACGATACCGAATCCAATAAACCCAACGTCATCCAATACAAAAGCCAAAGCTAAAGCTCTCATCTTAACCAGTAGAAAAACTCAGCCTATGTCCCAGAACCCACATCCCCAGCGAACCAAAATCCTCCTCTACAAAGAAGACCACACCTTTTTCTTCTCTCACTACTCAGCCGTTGACCCCATCCGCAAGGAACCCCTCTGGTTCCAACCCGACATCCCCACTAGCCTCCGTCCCCTTATCGACAGCGGACGCACCGTCATCGCCGAGAAGGGGAGCAACGGAGAATGGGCCTATGCCCCCGCCACCTCAAACACCATCCAGCTCAAAGTCCTGCACAACACCTGTCTCGTCATGGATGATGATGAACTCGGTATCGAAAACGAGATCCTTCTCTCTCCCATTCTCCAAATGCTTACCCTCATCTATGGAGAAATCCCCGCGTCCCCAACTGACGACACCGCCCCCTTCCTCACCCTCACCGAACTCGAAACCCTCGCCCCCTCATACGACATCGTTATCCAATACGTGAATCACGAATTCACCTGTGAAATGGGCGTGAACTACAAACTCGTCGGCGGTCACCGCGTCCCGACCGAACTCACCACCATCGACCAACTCATGTGGCTCTGTAGCTGCTTCCGTCACTACTTCGATTTCAACAACCCACCCCGCTTCATTGGCATCAACCTCACCCAAAAGCCCAACCCCAAAAAAGATCACCCCGCTGACATCAGCCTACCCAGCAGCGTCGTCGATCACTTCAACCTCTAAAATTCACCAGCATGCCCGCCGAAGCTTTCTTGAGCGCCGAAGCCTTGGCGTAGGAGTTAGCGAAGGAGGGTCACAAGTCACAAGTCACAAGTCTCGGCTCTGGCTTCTGGATTCTTAACCAATAACCAATAACAAGTAACTTATAACAAACCCATGATCCACTACAACTCCCCACTCACCTACCAAAAAGACAGCAAATTCATCCCCGTCGGCATCAACAGCATCCGCCGCATGAACACCCTCAAAGAAGCAGGCGGCTACACCTTCCTCCACAAGAAAGCCACCGGCCTCGTCTTCAACACCCGGGATCTCGACGAAGCCACCGACGGAGACAACATCCTCCCCGTCCTGGTGGTCAAAGTCGAGGTGGCTTTGCTGGTCTCGCCGACCCCGCACTTCTTGGCACCCTCACCGACTTCGACACAGTCAGCTTATCTGGACTTTCCCTTTACGGACGCATCGGAGACTTCCTCATCCCCACCCTGCGCGCGTTGGAAAACAGCAACAAATTCGAACTGATTTCACGCCCCACCGTCTTCACGCGTAATAACAGAAAAGCGGTTCTCTCTTCGGGACAATCTATCGCCGTCCCTAGTAACACCATCAGCTCCGGAGCTACGACCGGCATAACCCAATCAACCAACATCACATACCGTGACGTCGTTCTCAAACTAGAAGTTATCCCTCTCGTCAACAATGAGGATGAAGTATCTATGCAAATTGCCTTCCTCAACGATAACATCGTCGGCTCTATCACGATCGATGGAAATGACATCCCCACTATTGGAACCGAAGAGCTTCTCACTGAAGTCACCATTCCCAATGGTGAAACCATTATCCTCGGCGGACTCATTACCGAGACTGACCAAGACGACGAAACGGGCGTTCCCATTCTCAGCAAAATTCCTGGCATCAAGCGCCTCTTCACCTCGACCACTAAAACCGTTACCCGAGACGAACTCATTATCTTCATCCAACCGCGCATTGTTAAAGACCGCTCCTCCCTCCTCACGCTGCAGGAAATGAATGAGCAAAACTCTGAAATCGTCAGAACGATTCGCGAAGAAGAGCGCAACCGCTACGCCCAACCCGTCTATCAAGGCAGCGAAAAAAATGCGCCCACCTACGAAGATCAAACCCGCTCCCAAAAACAGCGCTCCCCCATGAACTCTCGCTTCCGCGGCCGCCGTCGCTAAATAATTACTACACCAGCAAGCTTCGCAGCCAAGCTTGCCTCGACCCATTCCCCCATCAGACAAAACAAAAAGGCTTCCTACACTGAGGAAGCCTTTTTTAGAAAATGGTACGCAGACTGGGATTATCTCTCGCTCCGCAAGAGGTCACACGGTTTGGAAAAATCCTCCTCCGGATTTTTTAATTTTCTAAGTGCTCACTCGCAGGCTCGTTTACAAAGGCGTTCAAACCCAAGGCCTCCGCTGCGCTCCGGCGGGGTTCTCACCCCAGTCTGCTTTCTGGATGACAGCTTAAAGACAAAAAAAGGCTCCCTTGAGTAGGAAGCCTTTTTAGAAAAATGGTACGCAGACTGGGATTCGAACCCAGGACCAAAAGGAAGTTAGCCATTGATTACCAATGGATAACAGGGACTCCAACACGGGGAAACACGCTCAAACACCCGGAGTGTTTACACTTTTGGTCCCACATCAATCTGGACCTCGTCTACTCGTTGAGGGCAAATTCAGTAGTAAAAACGCATACAGTTTTAGCCGTTCGAACCCAAAATCGAACCCATTGCTGATATGGCCACAATATTCCGACGCAACAACAGCCGATATTGGTGGACGTATTTCACCGACCGAAACGGAAAACGAATCGGCAGATCAACAGGCACGGAGAAAAAAGGAGAAGCCCGTGATGTCGCCAACACGCTCGAACTTAAGGAGAAGAAGGCCAAGCGGAAGATGATCCCGATCCAGAAGGAGATGGCTGATATTCTATACAAGGCTGCAGTTGAGGCAAATAAAGCTGCCTTCACTGTTGAGAAAGCCCGCGGTTACTTGCTGGAGATTTACGAGATCGCAAACCATGAAGCCCTGCCCAGCTTCACTGTGGGCAATTGGCTTGAAAAGTGGCTCACAGACAAAGCAGCCAACATTAAAGAGAAAACAATGCGGCGCTACTCAGGGTCGATTCGAGACATCAAAAAAGCTCTCGGGAAAAATGCGACACTCCCTCTGGAGCTTTTCTCTACCCAGCACGCAAAGGATCTCAGGGCAGCCCTTATAAAGACCTGAGGGAAGGCCCGAAACTCGACGATCAACGTCAAGCTGACGGATTTCAAATCTGCTCTAACAGCAGCCTTTGAAGAGCGCATGACCCAATACAATCTTGGCGTTTCAATTAAATATTTGCCCGAAGACGACAGTAAGATCGTGACTCATTTCGAACCCGAAGAAGTCCGTAAACTGATCCAAGCAACCGATCGACCAGATTGGAGACTCGCCATTCTTCTCGCCGCAGAAACCGGATTACGCCTCTCGGACATTGTCGCGATGGAAATCGAAAGCATCAAATTTGCACGAGGTTGTCTTGTCGTCAGCCCGAAGAAACAAATGCGAGCAAGGAGTAAAAAGACAGTCACGATTCCGCTCAGCGGAAGCACGGTGAAGAAAATTCAATCCTTCACTACCTCGAATAAGGGGTTTCTCTTTCCGGATCTAGCGACCAAGACAAGTTCGACCCACAGCACTAATTTCAACAACCTCATGGCCCGCGCCAATATTCCAAAGAAAATCAAACTGGACAATGGTATGACAGGACATCGATCCTTCCACAGCCTCCGTCACAGTTTCGCAACGTGGCTCTTGAGAGCAAATGTTGGAAAAGATGTGCGAAAATCTCTTATGGCCCATTCAAGCGACAACGTTCACGAAATCTATGCATGCCATGACGAAACGACACTGCGAAGCGCTATTGAGGAACTCCCCGACCTCGCTTCTCACTGAACTCAAACTTCCACCCAACCCTGCTCTCCTAGAAAACGGGAAGGCGCCCCACGCGAAAAAAACCTTGTATTCTCTTGGAATAAGTAGATGATCTTGCTCTCTGATAAAAGGAATGCTTCGCAAAGGAACAACTCTAATTATGCTTTGGCTCATGACGGTGGTGATTGCCACCTCGCAGCCAGGGCTTAGCTATTGCTTTTGTTTAAAGGGGTTTTTCGTAGGCGAATGTGAGTGCGTTGAGCTTGTTAAAGAAGGAACTTGCCCACGTGTCTGCGACGAAGGCCGTTGTGATAATGCTTTGCAAGAGACCTCAGAAATCGAAGAGGAATTGCCTCACCCATGCCAAGACTGCTCTCTAAGTCTCCAGCTAGAGCTGGACGATTTTGTTGGTGTCAATTCCATTCAAACTCCCAACCATGAGGGGTTTGAGTTCATTACCCCAATGGGGCAATCTGGGGAAATCAACTTCCTCTTTTCGTTTAAAAATTCCATTCATGGAATCCGAGGAAGCCCCCCGCCAGTTGCAGGGATGGCTTCATCGGTCCCACTACGTGTGTGGTATTCAGTGTTTCTAGTTTGATTCATTGGTTTGACGGCGCGCGCTGCTTTTTAGCGCTCGTCTTTTTTGTGCACTGATCTCTGCCCCTTCGCGGCGATCTCACTCCCACGATAGAGCCTTCTTTAGGCCATTCGTTCCCTCAAACCACTTTCATCGATACACTTATGTCTTTAGACGACCTTACTAATCAAATTTCCTCAGATCAGCCTTCATCAGGCACCTCATCCAAGCGAAAGCGTTCTTTCGCATGGCTTTTGCCAGTTGGACTCCTCCTTGGCTTCGTCCTTATTCTGACGCTTCTTTTCGGAGAGCGATTGATCCCGGCAACCGAAGTCGATACCGCTCCGGTCATCACTGTCCGGGCTGGTGAATCGGCTCAACTAGAGACTCCATCAAGCCCCTCAGAATCACCGGCCGCACTAACAGGAAAAGGTGGGTTACTCTTCCAAGCTTCCGGGTGGGTCGAACCCGATCCTTACACCGTTTATGCCTCAACTCTCATCAATGGAGTGGTTTCAAAGGTGGAGGTTCTTGAAGGCGAGTCCGTCAAGAAAGGCGATCTTCTCGCAACGCTGATCGATGACGATGCCCGGCTCGACCTTCAGGAGGCGAAACAAAAGCACCTCAGTATGGAAAAGCGAATCGTTGCCCACTGTGCCGGCTTGGAGATTGTCGCAGCTGAAATCGCAGCAGCTCAACGCAAGATTGAAGCCCTCGAATCAGTCCTGGATGAAGCGCGAGACAACTACTCAAGAATCAGTCAGCTTAGCGAAGGTGCAGTATCCAAACAGCAACTGGTCCAAGCTCGCCTTGCCACCGAAAAACAGATTGCGATGCTTGCAGAAGCACGGGCAGGAATCCCCCGATTAGAAGCTCAGCGAGTTCAAATCGAGGCCGAAAGGGACACGATGAGCGCGACTCTCAGCGAGCTTTCAACCGTCCAAGAGCGAGCCCAACTCAACCTCGACCGGACCCAAATCAAAGCTCCCATCGACGGTATTGCCCTGCGACTTCATGCAGCTCCGGGAAAAAAGCGCATGCTCGACATGGACGATCCTTTTTCTGCCGTGATCGTCGAACTTTACGATCCAAATAAACTCCAAGCCAGAATCGATGTTCCCTTGAACGAAGCAGCCGCTCTCTCCGCTGGGCAGTCTGTCGAACTCGTCACAGAGCTTCTGCCCGACCGACTTTTTGAAGGAACGGTGACTAGAATCAGCGGGCAAGCTGACCTTCAGCGAAATACTCTTCAAGCCAAGGTCGCAATCAAAAGCCCCGATCTCCGCTTGCGCCCTGACATGCTGGTTCGTGCGAAATTCTTTGCTCTAAGCAATCAGCCAGATGGCGAAAATGCGAACGGCAGTGCAGCACAAACTTCGTCAGGTCGGCTGTCCATTTACGTCCCCGAAAAAGCTCTCGTCAGCGATAGCAAGGTCTGGGTGGTCTCGCCTAACCATACCGCAGAAAGCCGAACCGTCACACTCGGCACCGAAACGAGGGATGGCCACCGCTTGGTCATCGACGGCCTACGCTCCGGCGAATCTGTCATCCTTCCTCCCCACGCTGATCTCGAAGACGGCACCCGGATCACAACATCCAACACTCACTAAAAAAATCATGAATCCTCTTATCTCCATCAAGTCCGTAACCAAATCCTTCACCAAGGGAAAAACCACCATCACACCTCTCGAAAACCTATCACTTGATGTTCCTCGCGGCGAGTTTCTCTCGCTCATGGGGCCATCCGGTTCAGGGAAAACGACTCTTCTTAACCTGATCGCCGGAATCGACACTCCCACCTCGGGTGAAATCTTAATCGATGGTAATGACATCGCCAGACTCTCCCGCGCACAACTCACCCGCTGGCGGTCAAAGCACGTTGGCTATATTTTCCAACTCTACCATCTCGTCCCGATTCTCTCGGCCTACGAAAATATCGAGCTTCCGCTCTTGCTCGGCAATCTCAGCAAGAGCGAGCGAAAGAAGAAAATCCTCTCCGCTCTCGATCTAGTCGGCTTGGGTGACCGGGGCGATCACCGCCCTTCCGAGCTATCGGGTGGCCAGGAACAACGTGTCGCGATTGCCCGCGCCATTGTTCATGATCCTGAGCTTTTGGTGGCCGACGAACCCACCGGTGATCTCGACCGGGAGTCCGCCGATTCCATCCTCAAGCTCCTTGATGACCTCGCGACAAAACATGGAAAAACCATCGTGATGGTGACCCACGACCCCAAGGCATCCGCCTCAGCACATCGGGCGCTTCAGCTGGAAAAAGGCCAGTTCATCGAAGAAGGCCATCTCTTAACCCAAGCATAAAATCCACTCATGAAACTTTTAATTTTAGCCATGAAAAATCTCACTCGAAATCGATTGAGATCACTCCTCACCATTGCTGGAGTTGCTGCTGGGATGTTCCTTTATGCATCCGTTCAGACCATGCAACACTCGCTTTCGGTCGCCACTCAAAGCAGTGCTGATGACACCACTCTAGTCGTCTATCGTGAAAACCGCTTCTGCCCATCGACGTCGCGCTTGCCAGAACATTACTTATCTACGATCAAGCGCATTCCTGGCGTGAAGGAGGTCATCCCCATTCAAATCGCAGTGAACAACTGCGGAGCCTCACTCGATGTCATCACGTTCAGGGGGGTGCCACCGGAAACCCTAAAACAATACAACCCCGGTATTACGGTCATTGATGGCTCTTTTGATAATTTTCTCAACCGCGCCGATGGGGCTCTCGTCGGACAACACCTTGCCGAGCGGCGAGGTTTGTCTCCCGGAGATAAATTCGAAGCTGTAGGTGTCAATGTTACGGTCGCAGGAATTATCACATCGAACACGCCTCAAGATGAGAATGTCGCCTACGTTCACCTCCCTTTCCTCCAGCAAGCATCTCGTATCGGACTTGGGATCGTGACGCAGTTTAATGTCAAAGTGGACTCTTCCGATCAGCTCCAAGCGGTCTCAGATAAAATCGATGAGACCTTTAAAGCAGATCAGCAGCCGACAAATACCCGCCCGGAGAAAGCCTTTTTCGCTGAGACGGCAAAGCAAATGATCGAACTCATTGGCTTCACCCGCTGGCTCGGTCTTGGGGCTGTTTTTGCGGTGCTTGGCCTCGTTGCCAATGCGGTCCTCCTTATCGTGCGCGGTCGAGTGAAGGAAACAGCCATTCTCCAAACACTCGGATTCTCCCGTCTCGCCATCGGCGTCATTGTAGTAATCGAAGGTATTCTCCTGGGTCTCATCGGGGGACTTGCTGGAGTGATTGGAGCCATGGCCTTTTTCAAATTCAAGGCATTCACCCTCGGAAACGAAGGCCTCACACTCGCCCTCACTCCATCTGCTTCAGTCACCGTTAGTGGTCTTGGCGTAGCGATGGCCCTCGGCCTACTTGCTTCGCTCTACCCTGCGTGGAAAGCGACCTCCCGTCCCCTTGTCGAATCTCTGAACGCCTAACAAAAACACCAATGTTACCATTTACTTACGCCCTGCGGAACCTGTTTCGCGATCCCTCCCGCCTTGCTCAGACAGTGGGTGGCTCGGCTGTCGTCGTGCTTCTACTCATCGCCGCCGTTGCTCTCAATCAGGGCATGGATACCGTTCTCTCAGCTTCCGGATCACCTCAGAACGTCATTCTTGTAGGAAAGGGATCGGAAGAATCCATCGAACGTTCGGAAGTTGGCATCAGCGCCGAGTCCGCTGCAGCCACTTCTATTACCGGAATTGACTCCAAACTTGGAGTCCTCGCCGTCTCTGGTGAAATCTCCTATCAAGCTCCGATCACGACCGCATCGGGAGTCGAAGAACAAGCCCTCCTTCGAGGAGTTTTGGAAAAGTCCCTGCTTGTCCACACCACCGTCAGCTTGTTGGAGGGTCACTTCCCCGGTCCAGGTGAAGCCATGGTCGGTCACCTCACGCATCGAAAACTCGGTGTAGAAAAGGATGATCTTGCTGTCGGAAAATCACTCAAGTTCGGCGATACCGAGGTGAAAATATCAGGACGCTTTGCGGCACCTGGCACTGTTCTTGAATCTGAGATTTGGTTTGATCGTAATGATCTGGCCTCCCTCACGCAACGGGACAGCCTTTCCTCCATCACCATCCGTCTTGCAGGAGATGGAAGTGGGAGCATCGATGATATTGAGCTTTTCACCTTCCAGCGAAACGACCTTGAACTTTCCGCCATTCGTGAAGATCACTACTACGATAAATTGAGCGTCTTCTATAAACCGATCAAGATTATGACTTGGGTCACTGCCGCTCTCGTCGCAGCAGGGGCCGTGTTTGGAGGCCTCAACACTCTCTACGCGGCCTTCGCTGCACGCATCAAGGAGATGGCCACCTTGCAGTCTATCGGCTACACGCGATTTGCTCTCTTCGTGTCATTAATTCAAGAGTCACTGCTTGCGACCCTCACCGGAACGCTCCTAGCTTTCATTCTCGCATACTTCCTTCTGGATGGCCGCACCGTTCCTTTTTCCATCGGAACATTCACCCTCACCTTGACTCCAATGGTCATCTTCTCAGGTCTTTTGGCAGGAATCCTTTTGGGAACCATCGGGACTTTGCCACCTGCGATTCGATGCCTTCTCCCAAGTCTCCCAAAAGCTCTCCGTTCCAGCTAAATCTCTACCAAAAAAAATAAACCAATACTGAAAATGAAAATGAAACAATACTCCATCCTCGCCCTCGCCTCCATCTTTGCTCTGGCATCATGCTCCGAGGAAAAGGGCGCCGCTAGTTCTTCCACGTCTGAGGAAGACAGCTCACTATCCGCTCTCGTCATCAAGGAAGAACCAGCGAAAGCCATTGATATCTCCGACCTTAGGAAAACTGCCAAGGCCGGTGATCTAGTCACCTTCTCCGGCGACGTTCTCGGCAGTATGAATGTCTTTATGGATGGTCGAGCCGTCATGATCTTGGGCGACCCCAAAAAGATGACTGCATGCAACCTGATTCCGGGCGACGAATGCGAAACTCCCTGGGATGTCTGCTGTGATGATCCAGATGTCATCAAGGCATCCATCGTCACCGTGCAAGCTGTTGATGAGGCCGGAAAACCCCTCAAGGAAGGATTCAAAGGAATCGGAGGAATGAAGGAACTCAGCTCTCTCGTCGTCACGGGAGAAGTCGCCAAAGGATCTACCGATTCCAATATGTTGGTCAACGCGACCGGCATCTTTGTTAAAAAATAAACGAACCTGACCCATGTATCCAAGAGTTCTCGCCATCGCTACGACAACCGCCCTTTTTCTAACGGGGTGCTCGTCTAACGCGCCCTCCTCCAGGGCATCATTAGCGGCCACTTCGGCAATGAAGCAGGCCAACGTCCAGTGGTGGCGACAACTCGGCGATCCGTCTTTGAACAGCGACATTCAGTCCGCTTTTTCAAACAATCCCGATCTTAAAAGCGTGGCGCTACGGATCGATCAGGCAGAGGCTTCCGTCGCCAATGCCCACGCGGCCATGCTGCCCAGCTTAAACCTTGGGTTCGGCTATAGCGAAGGCCGGAGAAAAAACATCGACTTTGGCCCTTACTCGCTCGCCCCTTGGGAAACGGGTGGAAATCTCTCATGGGAGATCGATATCACAGGCAAGCTCCGCGCTGCTAAACGGGCCTCGGTAGCCAATACCGAAGCCGCCATCTGGGACTACCAATCGGCCAAGCTCTTACTCTCCAGCAGGATCGCGGCAACTCGCCTCAATCTCTATCGCTTCAACGCTGAAATCGCTTCCCTCAATGAATCTCTGGAAGCAAGTCGTGACACACTTTCCACTCTTACTGAACGGAACAAAGCCGGAATTATTGCAAACTCCGCCGTTTCCAACCAGAGAGCCGAAAACGAAAAAATAAAACGTCTCCAGCTCGACCTCACCCGCCTTCGGGATCTTACTGTCGTTCAACTTCGCACCTTGCGTGGTGGCAGCCAGACGGGAAACTCCTCAAAAGATTCGTTCCCCTCTTTTGATTCCCCTTCATCGAAACCGCTTAACAAAGTCCTCGCTCTTCATCCTTCTCTACTCGCCGCCGAAGCCAAGATCCGCGCCGCCTTCCGCATGGAAGACGCGGCCCGTCTTGACCTCCTCCCTTCTTTCAAAATCAATGCTCTAGCTTCCGGCAGAACGAACTCCCTCACCAATCGCTACCTAACTTGGGGCACCACCGTCGGGCCCTCGCTCGATATCCCGATCTACGACCCCGCCCGCCTCGCCGCATTAAAGGCCCGCAAGGTCCAAAGTTCATCCGCCGCTTCCAATTACAAGGCTACCGTCCTCAAAGTTCTCGAGGAAATCGACACAGCCAACATCAACCTCCGCAGCCGCCAAGCCCAGCTTGCCACGGTCCAACGCGAAGTCAGTGAAATCAAAACCACTCGCGACTACGCCCGTGAACAATTCGATGCCGGACTCACTTCCCAGATCGAATACCTCGACGCCGAACGCCGCTGGCTCGAAGCAAAGCGCAGCGCCATCACCCTCCAACAATCGACCCTCAACTCTCGGATTGATCTCATCAAGGCCATCGGTGGAGGTATTCTTTGAACAAGACTGAATTCTCCATGACTACTTTGCCTACCTCTAAATCCCACCCTAATTCTAGCCAAATTCTGGAACGACTATCGGCTAGCCCGATCCGTTAAATTGACCCGGTTAGCATAATTTTCATTCTAATCTTGGCTAAGTAAGACAAATCGATTGACTACCGTCGCTTCCACACTAAATTAATCTCATCGCAAAACATCTAACAACTTTCATGGCATTTTTCGCCATGGTGATTGTGACACTCTCCCAAGTGTCAGCGGTAGGATTTTGTGAGGGCTCAACGGAAGTCTTCGTTGGTCAGCATAAAGTTGGTGGGGACTCGGATTGCGAGCACTCTTCAGAGGATCATCTCCCAACAGACTGTAGTGAAAAACCATGTGAGGACAATCACGTGGAGATCGATTTGGATGTCGATGATTTCGCTCGCACTTCAACAGAAGGCGAGCCTACTTCTCCGGACTTTCTTCCTGTGACGATTGTCACCTTTTCTCCTGAAAAACACCTTCGCCCCCGGAAAGAAATTTCCCCGTTGGGCTTTGCTAGACCGCCCCCGGACTTACCGGTTTCTTTGCGATTTGGCGTAATGAGGCTTTGATGCCGGTAGATCCACGACACCGCGTGTGTGTCGTGATGAATTGATATGCACCTGCCCCGTCGATGATCGACGAGAGGCTCCCTTGGTCACATTCACAAGCTACCGGCATGAAAGCCTCATTATATTTTTTACCTACCCTACTTCTAGCAGCATCCTGCTCCTCCCAGATATCTCATCTTCCAATTGTCACAGTCCAGCCAGCAGCGCAGAACATCGCTGTCGAATCGACTGAAACCACTGGTGGTCGAGATACAGCCCTCACACTGTCCAATCTCCGCACCCTCGTGCGGCAGAGTAATCCGAACCTTGCAGCTGCACGCAAACTCATCGATGCAGCACAAGGACGCTTACAACAGGCTGGACTAAGATCGAATCCCACCATCGAGCTGGAATTCGAAACCACGGCCAATTTGAGGGAGCCGTTTCTGACAGGCGGGATCTCTCGTAGTTTCCCTCGAACAAATCGACTGCTCCTCGAAAAACGTGTCTCGGCTCCTCTTGTCGAAGCTGCCCGTGCTGAGGTTTCTGATGCCGAACGGCTCCTCGTCGGAGTAGCTCGGGAGCAGCTCGTCGAGATTCTTGCCCTCCGGGAAAAGAAAACTCTGCTAGGAAAACAAGCCGAGAATGCTCAGAAACTCGCCGATTTCATCAACGATGCGGCCGCACGTGGCGAAGCGTCCCTACTGGAAGCCCCGACAGCGGAAATCGAGGTCACCCGCCTCCAGACTCAGGCAGAGCAGCTCCAAATTCAGATTGATCTTACGGAAGCAAAACTAAAGCCAGTTCTTGGCTTAGCTCCATCCGCGAAGCTCACGATTGCTGGCGCTCTCCCACCAACAAACTTGCCACCGATGCTGGTCACTGTGCCACAAAACCGACCGGACCTCGTCGCAGCCAGGCTCCGCGTAGAATCGGCTGGTGAAAACATTACCCTCACCCAAGCCGAAGGTGTTCCAGACTATGATCTGGGTGTCTTCGCCGGTATCGGTCGGGCCGTCGATGAACCTGAAGGTGGCGAAGCTGAAGGCATCTTAGGTGTGCGTTTCAGCATGCCACTGGGAACCGATCCTAAAACTCCAGGAGCCCTGCGCGAAGCTCATGCCGAGAGAGATCGTTTGGATCTCACTACTGTGGCTCTTCGCAAGAGTATCACTGCCGAAATCCGTGCGGCATACTCCGAAATGGCGCAGTGGCAGAAACTGGCGAAGCGCATCGACAGTGAATTGTTACCAAAAGCACAAGAGAATCTTTCCCAGATTCGTGCCGCGCACCGCAATGGCCAAGTCCCACTACAAGACGTTCTCCGTGCCCGCGAGCAGGAGCTCTCACTCCAACTCTCAGTCCTAGAATCTCGCGAAAAATTTCACGCCGCCCGCGCTCGCTATCTCACAGCGACGAACGGCTAAACCTTACCCTAACACTCTCTTAATCGATGAAAAAATCATTCCATCTCATCCTACCGTGCCTCTTCATTGCGCACCTCCACGCCGAGGAAGCGATCGATCCCGAGCGCGCTGCCAACACCATTATCCTCACCGAATCCGGTGTAAAAAACCTCCGAATCGAACTGATCGAAGCCGAAGAACGAACTTTTAACAACATGGTCTTCGCTATTGGCCGAGTCGAGGATGTTCCAGGCCGTGGCTATGCCATTTCATCACGAATCCCGGGTCGTGCGATAAAGGTAAATGCCCGTATCGGTGATCGGGTCAAACAAGGAGAAACCCTTGTCGAAGTCGAAAGCCGCCAGCCAGGAAGTCCGCCCCCTGTTATTCCACTCAAGGCAATCCGCGACGGAATCGTGACCGAGGCAAACGTCATTGAAGGAAAACCCGTCAGCCCTGATGATGCCTTGCTCACCATCGCCGACCGCTCGCTGATGTGGGTCTCCGCCGAAATCCCAGAGCAACGGGCTGCTGGCATCAAGGAGGGCACCAAAGCAGAGGTCACTTTTCCCGCCCTCGGGGGCGAAGCAATTACCGCCACACTCATGCGTTTCGGCATTGAAGCGGACGCTTCAGCAGGCTCGGTTCACGGAATCTTTGAACTACCGAACCCGACCGGAAGACTCAGCCCCGGCATGCGGGCCGAACTAAACATCATCGTTTCCGCCCGCCAAGATGTCATGGCTGTCCCGGAAGAATCCATTCAAGGGAATCCCTCATCACGCGTTGTCTACGTAAAGGACTTTGAGCTAGAAAACTCCTACGTCAAAGCACCGGTCGTAGTTGGTGTCAGCAGTGGTGGCTGGGTGGAAATTTTAGAAGGCTTATTCCCTGGCGACGAGGTCGTCACTCGCGGTTCCTATGCTCTCGGTTATGCCGGGGGTGGCGGCGGTGTCTCGCTCAAGGAAGCTCTTGATGCTGCCCACGGTCACAAACACAACGAAGACGGATCAGAAATGACACCTGAGCAACAGGCCGCTGAAGAAAAGGCCCACGGAGACGGACACAGTGGCGAGGGAGGCGGAGCGCCGAAGTGGATGATCTACTATGCCGCCGGTATTACCTTGGCATTCCTTGTTGCCATCCAGCAGCTCCTCAACAAGCGCAGAAAGGAGGGCCAGTCCCATGCTTAATGCCCTCATTCGGTTCTCGCTCGCCCAGCGGGGACTCGTTCTCATCGGCGCGGCTCTCATCCTGATTCTTGGTATCCGCGAGGCTATCCAGACTCCTGTCGATGTCCTCCCGGACCTCACCAAGCCGACAGTTACTCTCCTCACTGAGGCTGGTGGCTATTCTCCGGAAGAAGTCGAAACGCTCATTTCCATTCCTTTGGAGAACTCTCTCGGAGGAGTCACCGGCGTAGACCGCATCCGCACCGTCAATGACATCGGTCTTTCACTCGTATTTATCGAGTTCGACTGGGGCACCGACGTCTATCAGGCCCGTCAATTTGTCCAGGAACGCCTCATCGGCGTCGCAGGAGAAATGCCCGAAGGCGTCACGCCCTACATGACTCCTGTATCATCCCTTATGGGGGATATTATGCTCATAGGCCTGCGCGATCATACGGAAAAAACCTCACCGCGAGACCTGCGTGTGCTCTCGGAATGGACCGTTGCCCGTCGCCTGCAATCTATCCCCGGTATCGCCGAAGTCCTCTCTATGGGTGGTGGAGTGAAGCAGGTTCAAGTGCAGCCCGACCCTGAGCGGATGCGCCTCTACAACATCACGTTCGAACAACTCCGCGACGCTGCTGCCGAGTCGGTGAAAAATACCACTGGCGGTTTCCTCACCGAACGTGCTCAGGAAATCATGGTGCGTAATCTCGCCATGTCTTCCTCTCCGGAAGTCATCGGAGCGACCGTAATCACCCAACGAAATGACCGCTCCATCCAAATCCGGGACGTCGCAAAAGTCACTTGGGACATCGAGCCCATGCGTGGCGATGCTGGATTTGGCCTGGCTGATGGAGAGAAGAATGCCGATGGCGAACTCGGCAGTCGTGGCGTCATCATCTCAGTGCGTAAAGCTCCTGGTTTCGACACCATCGCGCTCACAAAAGAGGTCGACCAAGCCCTCGAAGAACTCCGCGCCTCCCTTCCCGAAGATGCCGAACTCATCCCTCTCTATCGCCAAGAAGAATTTATCGAGCTGTCCATAGACAACCTCGTCGAAGCCTTGCGTGACGGGGCGATTATGGTGGCCATCATCCTTTTCCTCTTCCTCCTGAATGTCCGCATCACCGCCATTACCCTAACTGCCATCCCGCTGTCATTGGCGATGACGATGTTGGTGTTCGATCTCTTCGGACTCACCGTAAACTCAATGACTCTCGGTGGTCTCGCCGTCGCTGTTGGAATGGTCGTCGATGATGCCATTGTAGACGTAGAAAACGTCTACCGCCGCTTGCGCGAAAACGCCTCACTGAAGGAACCATTGCCGAGAATCGAAGTCATCGCACGAGCTTCCAGCGAGGTCCGTTCGTCGATCCTTTACGCAACGATTCTCATCATCCTTGTCTTCCTACCTTTGATGGCTCTCAGCGGTGTAGAGGGGAAACTCTTCACGCCCATCGCAATCGCCACCATCGTCAGCATGGCAGCGTCCTTCATCGTTTCGCTCACTGTCATTCCAGTTCTAAGCTCACTTCTCCTAAATCCGAAAGCGGGAAAAGAACACAAAGACTTCATCCTCGTGCGTTGGCTCAAGGCAGGATTTCGCGCCACTTGGCTCCGCTTCGCGCTTGCTCAGCCTCTCCTTGTGATTGTCATTACTGGTGGACTCATCATCTCCGCTTGGTTCCAGTATTCCGATATGGGAAGAAATTTCCTCCCGCCATTCCGTGAGCCAACCGCTCTCGTTGCAACTACGATGAGTCCCGGCACCTCGCTAAAGACGACCTCAGAAATGTCCGACGTCGCCATGGAGCGACTACTGGAAATCCCGGGAATCAAGACCGTAGCCTTCCGAGCAGGCCGTGCCGAACGCGGTGACCACGTCGTCCCGGTTTCCACCGTAGAAATCGATGTTGAGTTCCAGGAAGACACCACCCGCGACCGCGCCGAGATCATCGCTGACATCCGGACTACCATGAAGGACATCCCCGGCACCTTCAGCGCCATGAGCGGACCGCTCGCCGACCGCATCGGCCACATGCTCAGCGGAGTCTCCGCCAAGGTCGCCGTCAAAATTTTTGGCCCAGATCTCGATGAACTCCGTCGCCTTGGTAACGAGATTGCCGATATCGCACGCGGCATCCCCGGCATGGAAGAAGCCACTGTCGAGCAGCAGGCAAGCGTGCCTCAACTCCGTATCGAACCAAAAATTGACCGTGCCGCTGCCTACGCCGTTACACCCGCTAGTCTCACCGAAGAACTCTCCGCCCTCATGGGTGGCGAGGAAGTCGCCGAGATTTACGAAGGTGTCCGCGTCTATGACCTTGTCGTGCGCTTGCCGGAAGAATGGCGGGAAAATCCCGAACGCCTAAAGGATCTCTACATCGACACCAAGGCCGACACGCTTGTCCCGCTCGATACCGTCGCGCACATCCGCATGGCCACAGGACCAAACACGATCAAACGAGAGAACCTCCGTCGCCGCTTCGTCGTCGGAATCAATCCCACCAACCCTGACCTCGTCTCCGCTGTCGATCAGCTCAAAGCGGAAGTCGCCGAGAAAGTGAAGCTCCCTGAGGGATACAGTATTTCCTACGAGGGAGAATACGTCGCACAAAAGGAGGCAGCCCGAACGATCGCACTCAGCTCCGCGCTGATCATTGTGGTCATCATCTTCCTGCTACACTCCTTCTTCAAGAGCTTTGGCTTTGTAGCACTCGTGCTGACCATTCTACCCGTATCGCTCGTGGGAGGAATCCTCTACACGGGCATGACTTTGAACAATATCAGCATCGCCACGCTGGTCGGCTTCATCGCCGTTGGCGGCATCGCAGCGAGAAATAACATCATGCTCATCTCACACTACTTACACTTGATGAAGCATGAAGGAGAGTCGTTCACAAAAAAGATGGTCATCAGAGGCACCGAAGAACGCCTCGTCCCCATCCTCATGACCGCCGTCTCCGCCGGGCTCGCACTCGTGCCTCTCGTCATCGCTGCCGATGAACCTGGGAAAGAAATCCTCAACCCCGTCGCCATCGTCATCGTCGGCGGTCTCATCAGCTCGACTCTGCTCGGCCTCGCTGTGACCCCTGCCCTCTTCTACGCTTTCTGTCGTAAATCCGCAGAAAAGGCGCTCCGGCTCAATGCCGCCGCCTGCTCTTAAACAGCAAACCAAAACCAAAAAATGAAACCAAAATACATCCTGCCAATCGCAGCATCCGCCATCGCCCTCATCGTCACCCCATTCGCTTTCGCGGATGAAGACGAGAAAGGCGACCACAAAGGCCATGACCACAAGGAACATGCTGATCACGATGACCATGAAGGTCACGACCACGGTAAAAAAATAGCCGGCCCCAACGGCGGTCGTATCCTCACCGAAGCCGAGCCACACCTTGAGTTCTTCGTGACCAAGGACCGCAAGGTGAAAATCACCGCTGTCGATGATCACGGAAAAGCGATCCCGCTAGCAAAGCAAAGCGTCGATATCATCGCTGGTGATCGCAAAAACCCGATCAAGATGACGTTCAAGAAGGACGGCAACTCCCTCGTCTCGGACAAGGCCTTCCCTGCAGGAAACGACTTTCCAGTCGTCGTTTCCATAAAGGCATCTCCTGAAGGAAAGAAAGTCCGTTCGAAGTTCAACCTGAACCTCGCTGACTGCCCAAGCTGTGACTATCTCGAATACGCCTGCACCTGCGATCACGGTGAAGACGACCATGAAGGTCACGATCACGACGATCATGACCACGAGAAGAAGTAATTGGTTCGCCTAAAACCAACCGGGAGGGCGCCAAAAAAGCGCCCTCCCCTTTCTCAAAAAATTATGAAACACAATCACGACGATCATGATCACGGCCATGAAGACGAAAAGAATCCCTCGTCATCAAAGGTGCTCAACCAAGAAGTTGAAGCCTCTACCCAAACGATCCTGCTCGTTGCAGAAGTAGATTGTTCCGAAGAAGTTGCCGCTATTGAGTCCGCCCTCAAAAACACCAGACACGTCCGCGAGGTCAAAGTCAGCATTCTCAGCGGCAAAGCCACCATCCAGCATGATGGCGAACTCTCAGACCCGGAACTCATCGATGCGCTCAAGTCAGCCGGACTCAAAGCCCGCACCGAAGGAGACGATTCCGAACCTGCCGAAGGAGGCAAAAATTTTAATCTCATCAGCGTCATCGCTTCAGGCATCCTCACCGGGATCGGTCTGCTCATCGGTTGGGTCACCGACCCCACTCCCCCTTTTCTTTCAGAGATCATTTTCAGTCTCGCCATCGTCACCGGAGCTTGGTTCATCGTCCCAAAGGCTTTCCGCACTCTGAGGCAAAAGCGTTTTGACATGAACGTGCTCATGACGGTCGCTGTCATCGGAGCCATCATCATAGGCGAGTGGGCAGAAGCTGCTGCCGTCACCTTTCTCTTTGCCCTTTCCGAACTACTGGAAAGTTACAGCGTCTCACGCGCCCGCCGCGCCATCGAGTCGCTCATGGAACTCAGCCCGCTCACGGCTCTTGTAAAACGCAACGGAGAGGTCACCGAAGTCGATCTTTCCGAGGTTTCAAAGGACGAGACCATTGTCATCAAATCCGGTGCTAAGGTCCCCCTTGATGGCATCGTCTCCGCTGGGTCTTCTTCCATCAATCAGGCACCCATCACTGGGGAATCTCTTCCTGTCGAAAAGAACGAAGGCGACCAGGTCTTTGCAGGCACCATCAATGGAGAAGGATCATTGGAAGCGACCGTCACCGGAAAAGCGGGTGAAACCACCCTCGCCAGCATGATCCGACTCATCGAAGACGCCCAATCCCAGAAGGCCCCATCCGAACGATTCGTCGATACCTTCGCGAAATACTACACGCCCATCATCATGGTGCTGGCGGTCCTGGTCTACCTCATCCCCGGAGCCATCACTGGTGATTGGTCCACCTGGTTCTATCGCGCCCTCGTTCTTCTCGTCATCGCCTGTCCCTGCGCCCTCGTCATCTCCACACCTGTTTCCGTGGTCTCAGGTCTGACCGCCATGGCCCGCCGAGGAGTCCTCATCAAAGGCGGAGCCTATCTTGAAATCGTGGGCAAACTGCGCGCCCTCGCGGTCGATAAAACCGGCACCATCACGCGGGGCCTCCCGGAAGTGACTGAAGTCATCTCCCTTTCAGACCAGAGTGCCGAAGAGATCGTCAAAATCGCCGCCGCCATCGACACCCATTCCGATCACCCCATCGCCATTGCCATCACCGACTACGCGAAGGCGAAAAAGATCACTTTCCCCTCCGCCACCGATTACCAATCCCAAACCGGACGCGGAGCCGACGGCACCCTCGACGGCCACCATTACTTTGTCGGAAATCATCGCTACACCCACGAACTCGGAGTGTGCAGCGAGGAAATTGAATCCTGGCTGCACGCGATCGAGAGCAACGGTCTTTCCGTCGTCGTCGTGGGCCACAAGCCACACGATGGTTGCCCCGGTGATGTCCTCGGCATCATCCCCGTAGGCGACACCATTCGTGACGATGCCAAAGCCGCCATCGCATCTCTCCATGCGGTCGGCATCGAGCAAGTCGTCATGCTCAGTGGTGACAACCAGACCACCGTCAATGCCATCGCCAAAGAAGCCGGAATCGATCAGGCGAAAGGTGACCTCCTCCCCGATCAAAAGATCGAGAACGTCCGCGAACTCCTGAAAAAATACAAGTTTGTCGGAATGGTTGGTGATGGCGTCAATGACGCCCCTGCCATGGCCTCCGCCAGTCTCGGCATCGCGATGGGAGCCGCCGGAACCGACACCGCTATCGAGACCGCAGACATGGCACTCATGACCGATGACCTTGGAAAAATCAGCGAAACGATCCACCTCGGCCGTCGCGCCCTCGGCATCATCAAATTCAACATCATCTTCGCTCTCGCGATTAAAGCCATCTTCCTTGTGCTCGCCTTCACCGGCCACACAAGCCTCTGGCTTGCCATCCTCGCCGACACCGGAGCCACCCTCATAGTCATCGCTAATGCCCTCCGCCTCTTGGCTCCATCAAAGAAAATCTAACAACCAAAAATATGAACCAAACAATCGCCACTCAACCATCGAAATCTCTCAGTTGGACTCTCACCAAGTCTTCACTCATCGCAGTCGTCATCGGCATGGCGACCTATACCCTTTTTGAAATCTTGACCTCGGGAGAGGTCGATACCCAGGAGCTCGTCACTCATCACCTGCTGCCCACCATTCTTATCGGTGTCATCATCTGGGGTGTTCTCACCATGCTACTACGCTCAAAGGTGATCAATCCCGTCCATGACATTCTCGATCACCTCACCCACGTGGGAAATGGTCGCTTTGCTCCCCTTGAGAAATTAAATGAAATCACCGAAATTAGAGAAATCGTAACTGGGGTCAATCGACTCACCTCCAAGTTAAAAAGTGCCCCTGACAACGAGGCATCCAGTAAGGCAGTTGACGACCTCGTAAAGCTCCGCGCTGACCTCAAGGAGGTAACAGACTGCGAAAAAATCACTCCGGATCAACTCGTCCCTATCATGAAGGATCTTGGACAGCTTGAAGGCCATCTACTCTCTGCTCTCTGCTCTCCGAACTGAGAACACCTCACAATAGGCCACCCGTCAATCGGGACCGCCGTCAATCGGGACCGCTCTTCACCGAACTTGGGAAAGCGGAAGCTCCCCGAGCACTCTGGTGATGGATAAAAACAAAGCGTTGTTTCCTGTTGGGGGTAGCCTCTTCTGCAGCGGTTCGGACACCACTAGCCTTGTCAAAGAGCGAGCCGTAACCGGCCTCATCAGACGGCAAGACAACATCGCAGGCCACCTTGAGAACACACTCCAAGAGCTCCAGCAGCAAAAAGAACAGCAGAAAATACGCACCCCGGGTATTCAAGCGCACGAGAGGCATAAAGACACCAACCTGAATCTGCTCATAACGGGAGATAACCTCTCTGGCGAAAGCAATCAAGAGATCATAAAGCAGCTATCCTTGATGCCAGCCCTTGCGAATCTAGAAAAAGAGCTTCTAGCCAGTAAAGTCTTCGTATCTGGCAACTGCCTCAATGGCATTCGTCAGCAGTTCGCATATGCTCACCACTCGGGGCTTTATTTACATCTTTCCCTCCAGTCGGAAGGCGATGCTAAACGCCTCGGGGAATTGGCCGGAAGCTTCATAAATGGCACTGAAGCCGTCAACGGGAAAGCCCTATTGGGAAATCTGATCGTAACAGCTCCTCATCTGGGTTCCGAGTTAGGCTGTTTCTCTAGCGAGTCACATCCTTGGTTATCACAACTCCTTTGGCTCATCCACCCGGCCTTGGACCTTGTATGAACCTTTCTTGGTTCCAGACATCACCTCGGTAACAGTAAAGGAGTAATCTCCTTTCTTTACAACACGTCGGTATTGATCTTCTGGATTAGGCACTCATCATTCATAGTAAATTCATACTTAAATGAAAAGAAATAATGCGAAACGGCACGAAAAGCAGAAAAAACAAAAGCCTGAGAGTATTAATTTCTCAGGCTTTCGCATTATTTCGTAAATTAAATGGTCGGGGAGACAGGATTCGAACCTGCGACATCTGCGTCCCAAACGCAGCGCTCTACCAAGCTGAGCTACTCCCCGTCGCCACACTGCCAAATACAGTGATCTACGGCGGGCAGAAACTCTACGAACTAACCCCCAAGTTCAAGAGCAAAATGAACATTTTCACCATAAGTCATCGAATATCACAAATTTCCCTATGAATACTTGGGTAAAGCTGTGACAAGCTTGACACAATATGCTAAGACGCAAACGCTTTGTTGATGCATTATGCATATACTACATTTAGATTATGTTGATTCTACTGCAATCAACAAGCACCCACCAAACAAACAAAAACTATGAAACTTAAATACATCATCGCACTCGCTGCTTCCGCTGCTGTTTTCACCTCTTGTGAGAAAGCTGAAGAAGCAACTGGCGAAGCCGCTGCTGCTGTTGAGGCTGCAGCCCAAGAAGCCGCCGCTGAAGCCAAAGCTGCTGAAGAAGCTGCCGCTGCCGAAAAAGCTGCTGCCGAAAAAGCTGCTGCTGAAGAAGCTGCTGCTGCCGAAAAAGCCGCTGCTGATGCTAAAGCAGCTCTAGAAGCCGCTGCCCAAGAAGCCGCTGCAGACGCCAAAGCTGCTGTAGAGGGCGCTGTAGAAGATGCTGTGAAGGAAGTCGTGCCAGCTGCACCTGCAGCCCCAGCCGTTCCTGCACCAGCTCAATAAGCTGCGGTTTATAATTAATCGAAAGCTGATCACGGCTCTCAAAGCATTTACAAACGTTCCTATCGAAAAAGATAGGGACGTTTTTTTTGCCAAGCCCCTCACCTTTTATTCATAAAGAGGCTTACACCTCATCGGCTGAGAATATTGATTCCAGAGGCTTGCAATCCTTTTTCAATCCAATAATCTAAACAGAAGTTTATGCAACTCTCTGCCATTATCGAAGCTCTACTTGTCGCCTCCGAGGAACCGCTGCCTAGCTCGGAAATTGCTCGTATCGTCCGCGCTCGCGTAGCTGAAGCTGAGGATGCACTCGACGCTGATAACGAGTCAGCTGATGGCTCCGAACAAGATGCTGATGGCACTCCTGATCCCCTTCCCGATGAATTAGCTGCTTTGGCAGACCTCAGTGAGGATGCTGTGACTGCGGCTATTATAGATCTCAATAGGCAATACGAGGCAACAGGGCGTGCTTTTCTTTGCACGGAACGTGCCAAGGGATGGAAAATCTATACTCATCCCGATTATGCTGCATTCGTCCGACAACTCTTCCCCGACCGCAAACCAAGCCGCCTCAGTGGGCCTGCTATGGAAACATTAGCAATCATCGCCTATCGTCAACCAGTCACCAAGGCATCTATTGAAGCAGTACGAGGTGTTTCCTGCGACGGCATGCTACAAAAGCTACTCGATCGTGAGTTGGTCAAGATTGGAGGTCGTGCTGAGCTCCCCGGGCGCCCTCTACTCTATGAGACCACGGATCTTTTCTTTGAGCATTTCGGAGTCAAATCAGTAGATGAATTACCCAACTCAGCAGAGCTACGTACGATTGAACTACCCGAACCTGAATTGGAAGAAGACTCTGAAGAATCGGATCTAAGTGCTTCCGTGGAGGGTGAACAATCTAACCAGGAAGACATCGAGCAGCAACTCGCTTTAACTTCTGCAGGCATTCCTGAGCTTGCTGATAAATCAGAAGAAAGCCCTCAGCCAGACAAAGAGCAGTAGCAGCGATTAATCACTCACCAGTATTTAGATAAGTGCCACTCGACGATATACGCAAAAAAATTGATCAACTTGATCAACAACTTCTCGACCTTCTCTCGGATCGGGCCGACCTCGTGCACGAGGTTGGTGAAATCAAAAAGAAAGAGGGCTTACAAATATACGCGCCAGAACGTGAAGACGCCCTGCTCAAGCGTCTTGCTAAAATGAACAGCGGCAGGCTGCCTGATCGCTCTATTATCGCCATTTACAGGGAAATCATGTCAGCTGCTCTCGCACTTGAAGACAATCTCACCGTCGCCTATCTGGGGCCTGAGGGCACTTGGACACATCAAGCGGCCATCAAAAAATTTGGCCACTCTATTGCCTATTCTTCACAGCCTAATTTTGCTGAGGTTTTTGATCAAGTAGCTAGGCGTAAAGCCCACTATGGTGTTGTTCCGATAGAAAACTCCACCGAGGGGGCAGTCTCCCATACTCTCGATCTCTTTGTCGATTCGCACTTGCAAATCTGTGCTCAGATTTTACTCCGCATCGATCATTGCCTACTATCTTCCATCGATAGAGAAAAAATTACGACACTATATTCGCACCCTCAGGTTTTTGGCCAGTGTCGTAATTGGATCCTTCGCAACTTTCCTGACGCTGACTTGATCGAGGTCTCATCAACCACCAAAGCTGCAAAACTGGCCCAAGAAAATGCTGCCACTGGAGCGGCCGCTCTAGGCGGCAAGCTAGCCGCTGAGCTGAACGGCTTAGATGTTATCGAAGAATCAATTCAAGATCGTGCAACCAACACGACGCGGTTCCTCGTCATCGGTGAAAAGACATGTCCCGCTACGGGAAATGATCGCACCTCTATTTTATTTTCTATTCATGATCGCCCCGGCTCTCTGGTCAGTGCCTTAAAAGCATTTGATAAGCTCAACGTTAATATGAGTAAGATAGAATCTCGCCCATCTAAGCAGCGCGATTGGGAATACATTTTCTATGTAGATCTTGCCGGCCACTGCACCGACAAACCAGTCGCTGACGCTCTTCTTGAGCTGGAAAAGCACTGCTCTTTGGTTAAAATATTTGGAAGCTATCCAGACACCCAGGAATAAGCCACTAGCCCCTGCAACTACTCCTCTCGACCATGCCCAAAAACGATGCTCTCTGGAAGGCTTCAAGCCTACTGGTCTCTGACACAAAAAATGCCGTTCTCACAACGGCAGACAATGGTGGGCATCCTCACGCGACTTGGATGAACATCGTTGCGGACAGCTCGATGGAAACTGTGATGTCAGTCACCGCCCCCAATACACAAAAGATCAAAAATCTTAGAGCAAACCCTTACGCTGAATGGATGATTGCATCGCCATCACTCGAATCGATGGTCTACCTATCTGGAACAACCCGTGTTGTTGAAGGCGACGAGGCCAAAAGCCATTGGGACTCTATGCCAAGTAAATCAAAAGCTTACTATCGCCATTATTGCGATGAGGATAATTACGAAAAGTTCTCAATCATTCTCACCCAGGTTGAAAAAGTTGTCTACTGCCGCCCCCCCGGATACCGGCAAACTATTGTCTATGAGCTTAGCTCTTAGATTTTGCAACACGCGGTGCTTTAGTGATCAAAGCGATCGTGAAGCCTAGTGCCCCATCTCTTCTCATTGGGACATTCAAGCCAGAACTAGAGACCCTTGAGGTTGGCTAACTCTTTGTCCTCATCTTCTTTTCTTTTACTGTCCCAGTAATGACGCCCATATTTTGAAGTGAAGATGGTGATGAGTCCACCATCCTCCCTGATGGCAGTCAGTGCATTATTTTTGTTCACCCAGCGTGTATCGTCTAAACGTTTCCACTTATTGTCACCGCCATTGACTTTAAGGATGTAGGAAATCTCTAGGTCGGTGAATGCTGTATCCTTGCTGTAGCCAATCTGGTGCACATTCCCACCCCAGAGTTTAGCATGAATCTGATAGACGCTCTTTTTAAACAGGCTGTATTCCACCCCGTATTCTCCAGCATATTTCTTTTGAGCATCTCCATACCTGGAAACACACTCTGCATAATCTTCTCCAATTCTGGCAAAAGAAGTCAGTGGCATAAACGCAATCAGGAAAATAGCTAGAGCTTTCATAGGTGGTGATTCTTGCAGTTTGCAACCCCCACGCAAGCTGTTTATCGATGGTTGATATTAGTTAATAATATGGACTTCGCTGATTGTTCTTTCATCTAAAAGATCAGCTTAAACGAGTCAGGTTGAATGTATTGTCGGGCAAGTTACTTGACGGATCAGCATCAAGTCGCTATCCACAAATTGCTCATTCCGATAGGCTTACCTGTACATCTCTACCCATAGCAACCATGACAAAATTATTTCTCCCGCTCAGCATTTTCATTTTAACCTGCACACACAGCCTCGCAGAGGCCCCCAACAAAACCCAAGGCGATCCTTCGACAGAGTTAGCCAATGCCATGGCAAATACGGCAGCCATCATCAATTCCATTCCTGACATTATTTTCTACAAGGATATTGATGGTGTTTATAGGGGAGGAAATCAGGCCTGGGCTGAGCTTCTCGGCAAGCCCTTGAACGAGCTTATAGGCAAAACAGATTTAGACCTCTTCCCAGAAGATGTGGCTAAGTTTTTCCGTGAAAAAGACCAGGAAATGCTCACCTCCAAAGCGACAAAACGTAACGAAGAGCGGGTAAGCAATGCAGATGGTGAAAATATACTTCTCGATACGGTAAAGACACCATGGGTCGATCAGAATGGCAATACACTCGGAGTACTCGGAATATGCCGAGACATCACACCTAAATCAAATAATGAGCGCGAAGTGCGTGCCGCAAACGATCAATTCTACGCGGCTCTCAATGCCATGTTTACAGGTGAATTAGCACCGATGAATGCCATCTGGTCTCACTCAGATGATATCAGCAACCAAGGGCCGTTTGGAGCGAGAATGGACGGTTGGGAAGCAGTGGGCGCCCAATTCAAGAAGGAGGCTGCCATGAAACTTGGTGGCAGCATCACCTGCAAAAATCTCATCGTCCACGCGGGAAGGCATTTAGCATATACAGTGTGTGTTGAGCACGGTGAGAATATGACCGCTGCTGGAAAACCCGTTGAGGTCAGTCACCGCGCTACCAACATTTTCCGCCGTGAAGAAGGTCAATGGCGTCTGATTCATCACCACACTGATTTATCACCTCAGCTTGATAACGCTGACGACAAGTGAAAGCTTGTCATCTAAATCTCATTTCTAAGCGGACCTGAAACTACTTTGCCGCAAAGCAAAAAACCCCACAAAAGCAAAAAGCCCCGCAACTGCTCGAGTTACGGGGCTTCAAATTGGTTACGGGGGTAGGATTTGAACCTACGACCTTCAGGTTATGAGCCTGACGAGCTACCTGGCTGCTCCACCCCGCGATTATAAAATGATTACACCAAGTGGTGTGCGGGGGAAACTACGGGCAGTCATAACCCAATGCAAGGAGAATGTTGCTTATTTTCGGCGGCTACTTGGGATCATATTTCTTGGGCTTTGTATGTTTTTTCATGTGGAGTTTTTAGGCGCTTGGGTTATTTATTGGGTATGCCCATTTTTTTGGCAGCCACGGAATCTGTCCCAGCCTTTTTCATCTTATTATCACTGATCCTCGGCTCTGTGGTATTTATATCATTGGTGTTTTCAAGGCTCCGGCAGTCTCTCCTTGTTGGTTATTTTCTCTGCGGACTTGCCCTATCCAATAGCGGTTTACTTGGCTGGGCAGGTGCCGATTCAGGAGAGCTCATTCATGCACTGTCTGAAATTGGCGTGATCTTGCTGCTCTTCACCTTGGGCATCGAGTTCTCCGCCAGTGAAATCAAAAACCTGAAGCGGCCAGCCTTGATCGGTGGTAGCATTCAAGTTTCGTTGAGTGCTATCGTCGCGACCTTAGCTGCCTATTACTGGGGATTAGATCTCAACCAAGCTATCGTTGCCGGGTTTGCATTCGCTCTATCGTCTACCGCAGTGTCGATGAAATGTTTCCAGGATATGGGTGCGCCCGACAGCCCACCTGGTCGTGTGGCACTTGGCATAGCGCTCTTTCAAGACCTCGCCGTCATCTTCTTCATCGTCCTGCTGCCGGTCTTGTTGGATGAGGATGAAGGTGGTGCTGGAGCCCTTATCTTTGCCTTGGGCAAGGCCACTATTTTTTGTATCGCGATGATCACGCTAAGTCGATACGGGGTGCCTCAACTACTCGCCGCAGTGGCCAACACAAGGAGTCGTGAGCTCTTTACCGTGGCCGTTGTTGCCCTCTGTGTTGTCGTTGCCGTTATCGCCGGCTTACTCGGCTTGAGCCCGGCATTGGGGGCGTTTGTCGCGGGCGTTGTGGTAAGCAACTCGATCTACAGTCACCGAATCTTGGCTGATGTACTGCCATTCAAAGACTTACTGCTCACCCTCTTTTTTGTCTCTATTGGCCTACTTATCGATCTCCAAACTCTGTCAGAATATTGGGCGCTCATATTAATAGGCACAATTGCAACCATCGCAGCAAAAGGCATCACGGCAGCCATCGCCGCTAAAGTTTCAGGATTAAGAAGCGGTGATTGGCTACTCACTGCCGCCGCCCTTTCAAGCACCGGAGAATTCTCTATCGTGCTCTTGAATCGCGCTGCCGAACTCGATGCGATCGACCCCGTCATTGAACAAATCCTGCTTGCCTGCACAGCTATCACAATGGGACTCGTGCCATCACTGATGAAATTCTCCCAGCCCGTGGCTAAAAAACTCCATAAGATGGGACTTCAGAGCAAGTCAATGAAGTCACGTCATGATCTCGGTATGCCCGGCAAAATCGATCACATTAAAGATCATGTCATTATATGTGGTTATGGACCGGTCGGGCAAAAATTACACGCCTCACTACGCCGAAATAATATCCGATCCGTCATCATCGAAAATAACGATCAGACGGTGAAAAAGTTACTCAAATCAGGCACCAAGTGTCTATTTGCGGATGCCAGACACAGAATCACCTGGGAACTTGCTCACATCCAAAGGGCGCGTGCTGTAGCCTTTACCTTCCCTCTCAAGGACGTTGTTATTTCCGCCCTTCCCATTGTGCGCGAGATTTGCCCGAGTATTGTCGTTATCGCTAGGGCAAAATTCAGTAGTGATGCCCTAGAGCTACAACGAGCTGGAGTTAACCATATCCTGCTTGATGAGGAAGAGTGCGGCAAGGCCGTGGTCAATACGGTGATGCGCTGTTTCAGCACAGAGGAAGACGGGACGACCACCTAGACAAACGAGGCTCCGAACTAGAATTAGTCCGGTGAGCCTTTATGAGAATCCGTTTTAGGTGCAGAATCCTTCTCTTTTGATTGCCCCTTCTTATAGGATTCACTGCGGTAATCAGTCTGATAAAAGCCAGAGCCTTTAAAAATGACACCTGCCCCAGTACCCAGCAAACGCTTAATCTTACCAGAGCAGCTTTCCTGCGGACAATCCTCCAACTTGGGGTCACTCATTTTCTGGAAAACCTCGAAAA
>Ga0208544_10000364_pt1 | contig 36692 bp, 26 predicted proteins | sample DEB08_DNA_9_FD_184526 | JGI IMG/M metagenome (GOLD analysis project Ga0208544, IMG submission 184526) | Aqueous microbial communities from the Delaware River and Bay under freshwater to marine salinity gradient to study organic matter... | ecosystem: Environmental > Aquatic > Marine > Coastal ... | reverse complement strand
ACAATGGTTCCTTGCTGTTGGAAGGGTATCAAACTTCTTAATAAGGAGCTTGAACTGGGTCATCTTAGTCGACTTGCTTACTGATGCATCAATGCGATGTAGTGCTGCTGCTGCTGATGACATTTTCGTACCGACACACACTAACTATAAGCAATGTCTCGTTCAATCAAATGGTAATAGATATTATGGGGTCTTAAAACACGTTTGCTTTAGAAGCTGTTGTGGATGGAGTATTACATGTATTCACTCTGATTGAGTACCATTTCAACACATGTCAGTCAAACCTGAAAAGAATACATTAACATTAATGTTAGACAGTCTAATTCCCGGCAGCTGTTTTGAGTTCAGCCCTCAACTTTACCCTTAGGGTGTCAAGCTCTTCCAAACGTGTTTTGGCGAGGTCCTTTTCCTCACTGTTAGTCCAGTCTGCTTTCAAATCTTTCAATGCAATGTAACGCTCGCTTGACAATCTATCCAAACGGCGAATCTTCTGCATGCGCTCGTATGTTTCAGCTGCAATCTCTCCCTTGGAGAGATTGTGAATTTCCTGGCCAATCTCATTAACACTTGTGATCAGTTTCTTTTGAAGTTCAATGCTCCGTTCACCTTGCCTTGTGATATCATGAGCAAGACTAGAAGTGGAGAAACTCCCGCCTCTAGGTGGTGGAGCTGCATTTGAGGAGGAATTGTCCTTCTTATGAATGGCACTTGGGGTGGGATGCTTTCCATTGTCAGCATCGGCGGTGGCAGTGGCGGTGGCAGTGGCAGTGGCAGGAGAGCTAATGTTAGTAGGAGAAGCCTTCATTTTTCAATGAAATATGGTGGTAGTGGTATAATTACTTTCTATTAAATAACATCATATCTGAAAATTATGAGAGGATTGAAGATGCTCCAAGTCTCATGTTTTGCTTAAACTGTGATTGTGATGGTGTAGGCTCCCTCTGCTCTGCCTCTCCCTTTTTGCAAAAGTTATATCAGAGGCACAAAAAATCTCGATTTACATTCCTCGGCATCGGCAATCCAGTCATCCCTGTTGTCCCCCCCTACCCTGTGGATTTGTGTTGGGATACTCACTCACACTCATGCCGGGACCAGGAACGCGTTGCTTGAATTCTCTTTTTCTCACACATGTGTTGAATATAATTGACCAACCCTTCCTTCAATTTTGTTGAGAAGCATTCCTTGCTCTCTTCCATTTTTAACAGAAATGCATCAATATTATCAATTTTGCGACTGTGTGCTGACTTACAATTTGGTACAAATGTGCCAGGCTGATGTTGATTGCAACAACTACGGTGTACAACACACCCGCATCGAAAGAAAGAACACTCCTCTGATTTGGAAGTAAGAAGCTGTTGTCTGCAGATCTGACAATGTTCATTACTGTCGATGATATCAGTTCTCTCGTACCATGTGTTTGTTCTGTTTGGGAGAACATAACTTCCAGGGTTTGCCCCATATTGGAATGATATTTGAAAGGAGATATCTGTTGGCATTGTTTGATCTGCGAACCACCTAAAACGCTCAAGTTTGTTGGCAGTATCATCACTGATCCACTTTCTCCGCTTCTTTTGAAGAATGAAACCTGTACAGTTACTACCATCACTATTCTTGCTTGCTGCTTTGCTTGCCGCTCCACCACTTGACGCCCCCCCACCGTGAATTACGCTTTGAAAAAAAATAATGCACTCATTTTGCTTTGCAGTGAGTTTTTTTGCCACGCTTGTTGGTAGTCTGTTCTCTTGAGAACATACGTCATGGTGGCATAGTAGGTTGTGAGAGCCTGGGATGAAATGAAAATTGTAGCCAGAGTCGCTGCATTCATCAACATAAACAAGTACCAACTTCAACCCCAAACCATCGACATGGAACGACTGCTGCTCAAGGAGGTCCTTCCCCTTAATTAACACATTCACATTCTCAATGCTTAGGACGGGATCATAATCCTTGGCTCTTTGTATTTCTTCACGTCTATTGTATTGAGTTACTGTCCCAGTATCAGAATTGGCAAAGTGCTTCTTAGCCACCAATGCATAATTTTCGTGGGGATATAATGTTTGAGAGAGGAATGTTACAAGGGGGGCACAAGCATTCAAAAACGCACTGTTTGTGTTATTTGTATCTGAGAGGTCAAAAATATTATTCCACCTTCGATGAGGATGATATTGTTGGGATTTTTTGCTGGCAACATATGGACTGTGATTGAGTTCATTTGATGCTTTCGCCTGTCTGACTAATCTGGGGTAGAAGATAGCATGAACAATTTGTTGTATAATATTGGTAGGTAGTTGTGTAACAATTGCTCCCTCCCGATGGAGAACATCGATGAGGTCTTCTTTGCAAGATTTTTCATATTGATCGGCTGTGACGGAGGGAAGATAACCAAGAAATTCATTTTTATTTTCATTCACTTTGACAGTCGCACATGTCGAACAGATAGGAAATCTTCGATCAATGTGAGACACATCCCCTTCATTCATCCGTTGTTTAAACAGCCACACATTTGCAGTTCTGTTGAAACAAAAGAGGCACGTCTTTCTCTTGCCAGTCATGATGAATTATTTCAGGCAGTGTGAATGATGATGTTGTGTGCAGGGAGAGAGTGCGGAGCAGGGCTTGTGGGTGTGTCACAACATGTGGTGCTATTTTTCAATATACTAATTCCTTAGGTAGCCTCGATCTATTTAGTTTTCCTCTCTCTCCTCGCTCTCTCCTCTCTCTCCTCCCTGTGTCACTTATGTTGACTATTTTTTACTATTAATTCCTCTCGTGGCTACCTATGTAGCTTTGATCTATTTAGTTTTCCTCTCTCTCCAGGCAGGCGGGGGTCTTGTGGTGTGTCACTTATGTGGTACTATTTTTTTACTATTAATTCCTTCGTGGCTACCTATGTAGCTTTGATCTATTTAGTTTTCCTCTCTCTCCTCTCTCCTCTCTCCTCTCTATCTCCCCTCCTCCAACAAAAATCGCCTGGGCCCAACTTCAAATCTCTTACTTGGTCTCATGATGGAAGAAGCCCCTCCTGATATCAAACAAAGGCGGATTTCCGCCACAGATTGCTCTCCTCAGAGCATTAGTTGCATCACTGATCTGCCCAGTGGAATACTAGCGCATGCAGCCAGCTTTCTAGAGGAGCCATCGAAAGCTTTGTTTGCCATTGCGTTGGATAAAAATTCGGCTGCACCCAAATGAGAGGAGCACAGCCATCCTTGGCAGCCACTGGGACACTCTGGATTTTGAGGAGATTGAGAAGGAATTGGCGATAAAGCTCAAAGATGATGATATCAGTACACTTTTGCTGTGCATCGATGCTGTCAATTGGGTGAAGAGACTCAAGTTGACAAATTGTGTTAACATCACCGGCGTCGGATTGGTACCGCTGTGTGGCTCTGCAATTATTAATCAGGTAGATCTCAGTCTCTCGTTGGGGAGCACCAGTGCCCTAGTATTAATCCGTTGCCATCTATCTCATGTGATCTCGTGCTTCCAATTCTTGACAGCATAATTGAACGAGACGTGTGGGTGGATGGTGAGGAACCATCCACCGTGTCTGCACTCCATGCCTTCATTGGAAGATACAATCAAATGAGGAGGAATTGGGAAGAGATCAGCTGCATGGAATGCAATCAAAGCCTCCCTTATAATGGAAATGAATGGATACATGTGATGTAACTGATCCTATTTTTTATGGCACCCACACTAGCACCACATGTTACGGTTGTATGAAACATTCATCGTGTGCGTGGCATAGGGATAGGGTAGGGCAGTAAGAACATCATCAAAAGCAGGTTTGCAGTATTAAGTAATAGTAGTAATGCTCTACGCCCAATCTCCCCCCTCGTCCTCATGATCTTGTTTAGCCTTCCAGGTTCATGGCCTTAAATGTTCAGTTTTGAGGGCATATATTTTGGAGCTGCACAATCATTGTCTTTGCCTGCATTTTGAATTGATCCTTGAGATATTCCAAGTCATTGATGTTATGTGCTTTGTTTTTTGCCTTCTTGGTTTCTGTCATCTGAAGAATCAGGTTGCTGATGGGTTCAATAGTGGCAACATTGGCATCATCAGAAATGAGATCTTTGGTAGGTTTTGCACCCCCAACATTTTCCGCTTTGTTGTTTTCTTCTTGTTCGTCGTCTTTGCCTTCGCCATCATCCTCCTCGTCTGATGACGGTGACAATGATTGTTGTCTTAGGCTTAGGAGGCCAAGGTCACCGTACAGAATATTACCCCTCCCTTTTCTTTCACTCTTGTCTGAACTTTTCCACCAATTGGTTGGCACCTCTTGTAGCGCAACAAGTAATGCATTTGCCTGGTTCAGGAATTGATCCTCAAGCTCTTCTATCTCAACGACGTCATGAGCTTTTTGATTGGCTTTCTCTGTTTCGGCCAACTGAAAAATCAAGGTGCTGATGGATCCATTGGTAGCAATGCCAGCTGTGATTGTTGCACCTAGTGAACTGACATGGTTGGAGTTGGAGTTGGATGATGCATCCTCAATAGTTTGAACTTTTGTGGCTTGTTCCTGGACAAATTCTTTGAGCAAAGACTCACGTCCTTTGCCAACAGAGAATGAAGAATACATTTTGGTCTGTTCAGGTTGTCTTTTGACCGGAAAGCTGGAATGCCCTTGGCAACTTGTGAATGCAATATTCGCTTGTGGTGTTTTGTATCCGGATATCATATTGTGTGTCTTGTTGACAGTGCGTGGTATATATATTGTTCTGGAAGAAAGCAATGAGTGCAAGCGTTGGTGTGAGCATGAAATCTTACACGAATTGTGTGACTTTATTCAATGCAAAATATTTTGAATTTATGTGCATTGAATGAAATACTGGGCATTACCAGCCACCAAGTGAAGATGAATACCTTTTGCTTCGCCTCTACCTCTACTATGAATCCTAAAAAATGTAGTAGAAGCTCTCACTGTGTTGTCTGTACAACACAATGCAAACACATTGAAGCATGATAACATATGAGATGTCTAAGGTTCTGGAACCTTCTCAAACTTGCTGTTGTAATACCATATCACTCCTGAAAAGTACTCCATCTTTAGATTTTGAGACTTCCACATCTACTCACATTTGGATAATAAAAGATTGTTATTGAAATTACGCACACTAAGCCTGACTTGATGTTCAGAACCCTGGTCAGATGGCACTTGGCTACTTAAAAATGACTAGCTTTCCATATACACGCATTGTACTCCCATTGTACTCACTTGCCCTTGCCCAGGCATTTTTCCTTGAACTTGGTCTTGGTTAATGGCATTTTGTTAAAATACCAACATTAATGTGAGTTGGTTTCCAGCCTTGTTTGATGCATCAGGCATCTGGGGCTGATTTTGATGTGAGTAAGATGTCCCCATCCAACAATCCCAATTTTTTATATTTTGCTAGTTCCCCTTGTTTCCACCACATCACCCCACTGTGTGCTTTGGCTGGTGGAAATGATGTTTTGCACTTGCCAAATTCTTTTGTCAAGTCTATTTCACCTCCACTCAAGTTGTAAGCAACAATGGAATCATCTTTTTTTGTGTAAACGACGTTGCCAACAAACTCATAAACATGTTGTCCTGCATGGTAGCGCAGGCTTTCACATAGTCCATTCTCAATTGCCTCATCATCAATTGCACCATGGGGTGAATATGATATGCTCAACCTCTTCCTCAAAAATGCCATGAGCTTGATCCTGTCAGAATCAGATGATATCCTATGACTCAAAAGGCGATTGCTTGTTTTTGTGCTGCTTGCAATTGCCACATTCCTCATGTGGCATTCATTAGTAATGAATTTGTTACTAACGATGGCCTTGGACACCATTGTCAAGACATGCAAAAATTCCTGACAACTCAATTTCCCCACCAAGAACATACCCCCCTGTTCAGGGGGCTTTGTGAACTCCTTGATAATGTTGCTGGTTTTTGCTCCAGTCTTGTTAACAATTTGAAGCAGTCGAGGCAGGTTGGCTAGTGACTTTGCCAACCTATACCTACTCACTTTCAGGCCATGAGAGCACATCCTCCTCCTACCTTCGCCACCACTCACTGACCCATACTCCCTGACCAGTGAATTGATGTAGCGAAAAATGAAGTTTTCTTCTGCTTCGCATTTCAGAGCAAGATCGACACCATGACAGAATGTCTTTGCATTTGGGGTAAAAACGATGGCATAGGCTACCTCCAACATCAATATCCCATCCCAGTTACTAATCTTTCCAACCTGAAGAATTTTATCTATGAATGGACTGTAATAGAATTCCTTTGTCCATTGGGGGCGGATCATGTGCATTGGTGATGACTTCTCACTCAGACCTAGCATTCTGATTGTGTATGGGTTCACATTTAAAACAGGACGACATTGCTCAATCCACTGTTCGTACTTCAAAGCAATTGGTTGATACCGGGAATACTTTTCATGATTATCTCCAACACATTTTTTGTTGTATATAATGACTGCTGTCCTTGTCTTCAGGAATTTGCCAGGCCGGTATTCCACTTGAACAATCTTGTTTGCGCAAATTACAAGATTTTGTCCATGTTTGTTCCTGGGATCATTTCCAATGTCGAAGTGCGCATCAAGTGATTCTTCAATCCAAAGTGTGTTAGTGCCAGTGTTTCCTGCAGTAACCCCTTCAAATCTCAGATTAGCCAACGGGATTTTGTGCTTTTCCGCCACTGGCTTCATGAACATGGCAGCTCTGCTTTGATCAGTGAAGGCCCTTTGCGACTGAGTTTTCTGGGAGATCAAATCTGACAAACCCATTAAAGTGCAGCCCCATGTTAGGAGAGACTGCGTCACAGTGCGTCCATTTTCCACTGGAGGCAGCTTGTCAGTAGAGTTAGTGAATTCAGGTGTATTGAGGCCTGGGCACATCAAATTGTTGGTTTGTCTTTGTTGAGAGTATCCGGCACTGAGGCTGCGGCTATTCCGGTTATCCTTCTTACCACCACGTCCAAAAATGCTTTGTTTCTTGACTAAATATTGAGCAAGTTTATCAAAGGGGATAGTCTCAAACATCATCTGTGCATCATCTCCAAACTCTTTGAGGTCATTGATAACTTCAATTTCTTTCACACCAGTGAAATTTTCTCCCGGTGGAACAATAATGAGGAATCGCTCAGGGCGAGTTCTACTGTTCTGGGCTTCTTCTTTGGTGAGCAGTTGAAAGCCATCTTCAAGCAGGTCTTCAACACGCCGATTCATGTTTTCCTTGCCCCGAAGAGCATAGTGGAGAGTGATGTGGAGGGAACCAATTTTGTACACCTGGGAGAGATTTTCTTGAACAATGATTGTAGCATAATGTGACTCCCATCCATTTCCGTGAAACAAGTCAAAGACTAGATGCTGCTCCATGATGTTTTATTTTTATTGGGCCTGACAAGAAAAATTAGAAATTATGAGATGAAGGTCTTGTTATGGTGTGGATTTTTCGCTTGTTATTCTTAATGGGCAGCTGAGTCTGTGCATTGACTGCCTACAATTTTTTGTATACTTGTGTGACAGGAAGAGGCTTCTTAAGTGAGAGAATAGATGGCATCAATGAAAGCACCATTTGCCAGTGGCTCTTTGGGTTGCCCAAGATTGTTTTTTTCAATCTCTTCATTGTTTTGTACTCTGTCACTGGAGTGATCTCCATCACTGGAGTGATCTCCATCATATTCACACAATTGGTCTTGCGCTCCATCACTGGAGTGATCTCCATCATATTCACACAATTGGTCTTGCGCTCCATCACTGGAGTTATCTCCATCGTATTCACATGATTGGTGGTTTCCTTCATCTTCATCCAAATCCAAGTTACCTCTATCATTGGGGTTGTTGCAATCTGTGTACTTATCCCCATCATTGAATTTTGGACTACCATGTTCTTCATCTTCACCATGTTCCACAAAGCTCAAATTAAAGCCAACCCCTTCCTCATGCAAGACATACTCCTGGTAGTGTCCATATCCTTCATCAAACACACCATTGTCGATTTGTATAGTATCTCCGACATTGGGTAGGCACTGATTTGTAGCCACACACTGAACACTGTTTCTCAATGGAACAATGAATCGTGTGTGCAGATCTTGGAGTTTGTACTGATTTGAACGGATGAGTTCTTTGTGTTTGCCCACAATGTTGGTTTTTAATTCCTCAGCTTGTTGGTCTTGTTTGTTTGCAAGGGTTACAATATCTTTCAGAATTGCAATGTGTTGCGCAATGAGGTTGTAACAAGATTGGGGAGAAGCTGCATTTTCCAACTTCTCCATTAACAATCTTTGCTCATTTTGAATGGTTGTTTTGATTTCCTTGGTGGCTTCTTTTTGCATTTGCTTTAGTTCACTTTTGAGCTCACAAGCCAAGCTTGCCTCTGCCTCCATGATCCTATTGAGGTAATCTGAATGGGCTTTATTTATCACCAACTTTGTTCTATAGAAGGATTTTTGTACGGCCATTGAAATTGGAGTCAGCTGGTTTCGGTTGCTCCCTAATTCTAATTCTGAACTTTCAGCTGTTTTTATTGACTCATCTGAGATGGAACTTGTTGCACAGTTTTGATTCATTTCCATTGAGTACAAATTCTATAGATATTTTTCAAACTAGATATGCATCATTTCCAGCTAAGGTAGGTGGAGTGGCTTGCAAAACACAATGCTGTGGCTGCTTAAAAAATTATGAGCAGGTCCTACTCTCTTCTGTTGCTATTTTCTTTTCCATTTCCATTGCCTTTCTCTCTGTTTCCGTTTCTGTCCTTTTTTATTGCATCTACCGCAGCTGAATGAACTGTAGAAGTTGTGTCCTCATGCCTTGACCTACAGCTAAAGCTAAAGGTTGATTGGTGATGGTCTGTTTACTATGCTGGATTATCAGCTGTCATTTGCTCTATCCAAATAGGGATATCTTCATTCATGTCTTCATTGACATTGACTCCTGCTCCTGCTCTATTCGCAACCTGGTGAACCCATAGGCGCACCTTTTCACTTAGGTTATCTTCAGTGTACACTTTTTCCAGCGCAGCTCTGAAATGGGTCAAATGTTTCGTCTTCTGTGCAATATATGCATATAAAAGCATGTAAAGACTGGCTTCGCTATTTTCTGGGCACTTGCCCTTTATGCATTCGAGGTTGTAGTTACCCTCATCAGGTGCGCCTTGAATGAAGTGATTCAGAACAGAATATGCCGACTGTGGCTCTTGCAGGGGATGATGGACGATGCATGCATCCCAACCTTCAATGCGACTGTTTTGGCATGGAAAGATCAGAATCAGTGCATGATGATTGATTCCTCGCTGCATCATTCTGAGCAGAGATGTCCCAAAGTCGTTACAAGTGACATGCATAGGAATAGCAACTGTTGTTATTTCTGGTCGGAACTGTGCAGAATCTATCAGTTGCTGCGAAACAACACTCAGTTGGTATTTGTCCTGAAAGATTTGAAACACTCTTGTAAAATTGCTATTGCTCAAATAAGAGAAGTTGGTCCTGATTGTTCTATCATGTTTCCAATTATGGATATTGTTGGGCATGTAGTAGCCTGTCTGACTTGATGATGTAAAGAAGTAAATGACATCATCTCGGTCAATTAAGGCTGTGTATCCCCTGAACAATTTGTATTCAACTTGTTGTGAGAAAGCGTCAAACGAATAGAAGTGAGTTACCTTTTCTTTATTTGCTGCAATTTCCAGCACTCCAATTGTGAATTTGTGTTGAAGACAAACAATGGGACACAAGAATTTGTGGTCCAACTCATTTGCCCTCTTGTTCTTCAAGCCTGCCACTACTGTGGACAAGGCAAGACCATAAGTTCTGCAATGTGCTTTCAGACTTCTGCTGAACACATTGGTAGGTTTGGCACAAGAGTACAGTTGCTCCAAAAATGAAATGATACCTAATTCATCATTTTCTGATGAAAGCATCTTGGTCTCTCCATTGTTACTTCTGCCTGCTTGATGGATTTGTTCAATGTAGTTAGGATCCAATTTTGTCAGCAACATTGACAGGGCTTTGTAAAATGGTTGTCCTCTCTTGACATTTTGATTTGGAAGAAACTGCTTTGCATTTGTGCCAGTGCTTGTTCTTCCAGCAAACGTATCCAAGCAGAAGTAGTGGTGGTTGCAGTAACTGTTTTGCTCTACAATCTGAGATATAGAATTTTGCACAATTTTGTTCCACTGGTACTCTCCGTTCTTTGTCAGCAGTATGATTGCACACTTGATTTTTGGGGTGACATTTAACCCTTTGAATTCATACTTTATGAGTCTAGACGTCAACAAGTTACAACTTGTGAATATGATCGTCTTATCAGCTTGGCAGTCATAAAAGCCAATATCTCTTCTGTACACAAGAGAAACCATTGGAAGGATGATATTTGGAACAAATGTGAGACTTTTTTGAATCTCGCTGATTTTACCTGTGAACAGAATTTGAAAATCATTTGATTTTTGTAGCTCTTCCAGAGTATTTGCCCCATTGAAGTCCTTATTCACAAGACCATTGCTTGTCAAAAATGAAGTCTGGATTTTTTGCAACGATGACATTCTCCCATGAAGAGACTCTCGCATACGAGTCTCTGATGTGTTGAAGCATCGAGCAAGGACTAGGTACATGTTTCTGTGGGAGAATTTGATGATAAAGTCCGCTTGCTTTCCTGATGCGACTACCTTCTCTGGTGGGAAGATATCAATCACATTGTCATCGGCATTTCTGTGAATTCTTATGATGTTAGGAGTTTGCATTACAACAGTAGCTAAGTCTTTGTCCATGACTTTGTGTAGCAATTGATTTCTTCTTTTCCCTTGTGTGATTGATTTGGGGGTGACATCTTTGCAAGGGTATTGGTAGTAATAACATAGCAGTTGTAGATACTCCTTTTTTGATTTGTTTGAAGCAGTGCCACATATTCTGAGGCAGGCACAAAAATATTTGAGTTCATTTTGTGATGTTGTTTGATTGGCTTCTGCAATTCGTTTTGCTAGCTGAAGCGCTCTGTGGTCAATCTTATGCTCCAATGCTAATTCTAATTGGGATGTGTGTGTATGGCTCAGAATTATGAAGCTAAATAGCATAGCTGTGAAACCCGGTCGATGAGGGTCTGAGAAGCTGCTGATTTGAAACAATGAATGCATTGCTATGCATATAGGATCGCTTGGCATGGGAGCCTTTGCAATTACTTCTTGTATACTTGAACTTGAGACAACTTCTTGTTGAAGGAACCAATTACTATCATCATCTTCTCTGTCTAGGTCTCCTGGTACCTCCTGGTTCTCCCTCTCCATTTTGCCTCTTTTTCGTTTTCCAGCAGCTGCATTGTCTGCTTTTGTTGTCTCATTGGACATAAAACGAGACATGAAGGGAATAATTTCCGACCATAGCAAGTTTGGCAACCGAATCTTGCTATGAAAGGATATTTTTTTGTAGCATTCTCTTGGTTTTTTTTTCGGGTAATCTGCAATGAATTGAATCAGGGTTTTGACATCTGCTTCCTTAATTTTCAGGACACTAAGCATGAACCCTTGCAAGCGTATGAGCATAGTCTTCTTCCTTTTGTTTGCAGTGCCTTCTCTTGGACCAAGCACCCGAATCTGAATGTTTGCTCCAGAGATATTGTAGGGGTCATATCGATGGTGATCATGCAGCCAGTCATTTATGTATTTTACTCCAAATGATGGGCATATGCCAATGGTAATCAGTAGTAATGATAGATGTGCACGCAACCATTCTGTTGCCTTCAAACTTGTGTAAACTTCATTGAACTGTCTTTGGTGTCTAAACTTCAACAGTGCCATGGATTGGGAAACAAGTTCCATTGCTTTTGTTTCTACTGGAGACAAATTGATATAGTCAATCCTAAACTTGAATTTCCTCCCACAACAGAAACCATGTACAGCTAAGACAACATGAAGGAGAATGTCATTCAAGTGTCCCATTTTTCTCAAATGGTCAAGAGAATGAGGGCGAATAGAAACTTCGATCCGAGCACTGATGCCATGTGTCCTCACTATATTGAACCCTGCTTTCCTTGCATCATCAAGGTTCTTGATTAAAGTTTGAATTGTGGTAATGCTTCTGTTTCCAATTCCATACATTGATTTCAAACTCAGAGGGTAGGTTTGCCTTTTTTGCATCAAAGGATGTGCAATAGTGGAATATGCCTTTACACTGAACAAATTTGATGAGCTTGTAGTGAGTGTGTCAGCTCCATTGACATTTGAGGAGGCAAACAAGTCAGTCGCTTCTGATACAGTAGCAGGAAACAAATCTTCTTCCTGTGAGGCAATTATGACATCCTTTCCATCCCTCCATTGAGAATCTGGTTTGCTTAGCAAAACAGTGCCTTTTAAGTCTTTTGACTGAAGTTTGTGACCTTCGAATACAGGAAGGCTGTGAATAGGGAATACAGTCATTGATAACTTGTCAACAAGTGGATTCTTCGTATTTTCGTCATGTTGCTGTTGCAGTGGCTTTCGATCACATGAAACCTGGAGAAGCCTTCCATTGGCAATGGGGACCACAAAGGCAACATCAAATTGAGCAAGTTCAACTGAAATGCCTTCATCAGCCATTCCTTTCAGTTTTTGAAAAAAGACGTTTATTTGATTGTTGGGATCTGCAGTTATAGGAAACCGTGACCCAATGTCTGCTACATGTATGGTGTGAACTCCATCAACATGACAAGAATCGATAATGGTCTCAATCATGATACTATACGGAGGTATGTTTGATCTAGCCTGAGCATCAAAGCACACTCCGTTGCAAGTGCTGGGAAACAAATAATAACCCTTTGAGGTAAGGGAATAAATCACTTTTTTCATGCATGACTCATGCAAGCCAACCTTCACAGGAGCATCCAGTACTAACATTTCACGTCCTTGTAGAAATTCAGGTAGGTGCTGACACATATTGCCGCTGCACCCAAAGAGACCACTGCGCTTGGAGGATCCAATAGCTCTGTCCGGTAGACTACATCCTGATAAATCACTTCCAAAGACACGAAAGAAATCTTTTATAACTTTACGTTTTACCTCTGTCAGTGTCCTGGTAGATATGACGACACTAATTGCATCGCAATCGATGGAAATACTATCCTTGGGTACTGACAACTTTCGAGAAATAATCCTTTTGCTTAGGTCAACAAGGTTTGCCCCTATGTTACAAGTTGATGTTTCAACAGCCCCCCTTAGAGAATATGAGTAGGAGTTAAGGTCAAAAAGTAATGTTGTAAAATTTGTTAGCATGAACTCAAACTTTGCTTTAAAACAAAAGTAGGAAAATTACCCTACCATGAATGGAATCTTGGCTTGTCAATGTACTCTTCAGATGAATCTGATAATGATAAGCTATCAGGGTGAAAATCAGAGTCTTCTGTTGTTGAGGACATTTCATTTGGGAGATGCTTTCAAGGAGGATCAAAAAATATTGTGAGATCACTGTCCGCTGTGTGCCTTCTCCCTCTTTTTACTACCCTGACTTCATTTAACAAAAATTCTATAGATACACCAGTGCACTACAAATGCCGTTGAGTTTTAATGATTCGAGATGTAATTTCCATCATTTGTCATTTGGGAGATGCTTTCAAGGAGGATCAAAAAATATTGTGAGATCACTGTCCGCTGTGTGCCTTCTCCTTCTTTTTACTACCCTGACTTCATGTAACAAAAATTCTATAGATATACCAGTGCACTACAAACGCCATTAATTTTTAATTTTTAATGATTCGAGATGTAATTCCAACAGAAAGATCCCCCACCCCCATCCCCATTGCCATTGACCCCTTTTAAACTGCGTCCTCTGAATCAAAGTTCAAAGTTGTTGTTCCCCTCATGTTGCATTTCCAATAGAAATGCCTCAATGCTGCACCATTGAACTCCCTGAAATGATGAAAGTAAGAGTTTTTCCCCATGACGAAAGTGTCCCACTGAAATATGTCTGGGCTATTGGGATTCCTCCTTCGGGAATGCCTTTGAGGAGAATGATTATGATTTTGATTTTGCTTTTTCTTGTTTCGAAGGCATTTTCTCACTTTTTCTCTATTTCGAAGTATCTGCTTTGATTTGTCTGAAGAAAAAATTGTCATTGAGAACAACTTTGCCAGGAGTGTAAGCTGTGTAGTTGTACTCATTTCTCCCACATATTTTGCATGAATTCTTATTTTTCCAAACATTTTACATATCACAGATTCCTGCAGCTCAAGCAGTGATGGAACACCATTGTTTTTCTGTGTTTCTTCTGCAAATTCTTTGTAAGGGAGGCAATCAATCAGCGTATACTGGAATTTCCCTTCATTGGTGTATTTCTCAAAGTGTCTGGTTAAATGAGTCTCAATCATAGGTAGACCATTTATATCATTGTTGAACAGATTCTGAATCAAATTACCAGAAACGTGTCCCCACCTTTTCATGTCCCTACCGCTAACCTTTAGTGCTGCATAAGCATCATAATGAACACCTCTCTTTGCATTGGTGTACAACTCAACCATGTGTGCAATGCGAAGAAAGAGAAACTTGTGACAAAATAATACATGCTCATTTGCATGGTAAGAACTGGTAGCATTGGCATTTTCTCCCACATCAAAAAATGATTCAATAGTCTCATTGAGAAGGTTGGCTGTGTTACTTGTCACATGAGGTTGAAGCTCTTTTGCAGCCCTTTTCAATACTAAAAACCATTTTTCTATCTCTCCTGCAGCTGCAGCCTGTCTTCCTCCATCACTGTTGTAACATTGCACGAGCTCTTCAGATGCACTGCAAAGAATTCTGACATGGAGCTCAAAAACCGGACTCTTTTCATTCTTGAACTCGCTCAAGTTCTCTAAGACAGTCCTAGCAAAGGAAGGAGGTTTATGAATAGTCCTGATATAATCAGTCACAGGTATGAGTGTTCTCTCGTGCCAAAATGAGATTGTTTTTGCAAGATCCGATGGAATCATGCTGTCTACATCATCAAGAAGCTTCTCAAATTCCCACTCTTCAAATCTGCCCAACATTAGTTTTATGGCAAATATGGAACCAAACCAAATTGTTTCAGCATTTAAACCTATGATCTCAGAGTAAGAGTACATTTCTTTAGACAGTAATGGTAGGGGTTCCAAAAAGCTGTTGATGTCTTGAGCTCACCCGCAATGTCAACTTTCCAAACTGAAAATTATGAGCTCCTGCTAATGCTAATGGCTGCAAAAAAGTGTGAGAAAATCATGTCTGCCTCAAGCATGACTCCTGAGTCTGAGTTCATGCCCCCATCCAAAAACAATGAAGAACAGAGGGCAAAGTGCATGGTCACCCTCCCCACTCCCCAGCAGATCTGTTCTCAGCGAATATTTGACCTCAAGAAGTGTTAAGCATAACATTGGAAAGCTGAGAGCAAGAGGAGTTCAATTCTGTGGCTTGCTTGGCTAAGTTTTGAATCACTGTGAAATGAAATGTGACAGGGAGCTGAAGACCCAGGGAAATTAAAGGAATGGACCATACTTGGATTGGGGTTAAACCTCAAGTCAAGCTAGAGAGGAAGTGGGGCTGACAAAAAATGTGTTTTTATTTTTGGAAGCATGGCATGGATTTGAACTCAGCTCAGCGACAGGATCGTTTTAAGCACCTAAGGGTATTGTAGGTTGACCCCATCGCGGCTGAGAACAGATAATTCCGCAAAAAGTGGGGAGGGTGACAATACACTTAGCCAGTGATGTATTAGATTCAAAAAACGTTTTGTCCCCAGAGAGAGAGAGAGAGGCAGTGTAGCATGTGGGGGTGTTTGATAGGGCAATGGGGGTTAATCTTTCATTGGACCCATACAGGGGAGTCGCTCAAACTGTACCCCCTAACTTGGATTCCACACAAGGGGCAGCGTTGCTACAAATATGCATTGTCATTGTTAGTGAGAACACTGAGATGACAGAACTCAATCCCAAAAACAAAATTCAATACCATAAACATTTTGGGCATTTACAAAGCAAACATTGATATTGTCTACTTTGTCTTCATTTATTTTTCTTGTGTCTTAGCTTCTCCTCCCCCTTCTCTATCCTATATCCTATACTGATACTGTCTGCAGTTTTTGACTTCTTGTTCCCCTACAAAATGGATTCCTTGCCTTGTCCCCCCTTCAACTTCCTGGGAGACCTCCTCAATAGGCATTCATTTGTTTTATCTCTATTTGATTTTGATGATGCTGGAGCGAATTGTGTTGGTGTTGGTTTTGGTGTAGCTTTTTTGTTTCTTCCTCCACCAAGTTGCTGCTTCTTCTTATTCCTGGTGCTGGTGCTGGTGCCACTGCCACTGTCTTTTTGCTGCCACTTTCTCTTCTTTCCTTCATCTACTTCTGCTTTCTCTTTGTTACCCTTATTCTTTGTTACTTTTGTTGAAGCATTTGCTTTTCTTCCTTTCTTTCCTGAGACAAGACTCTTTTTTGTCTTCTCAGCAGGCAGCCCAGTCTCAGCATTATTTTGATTGCTTCTGACTTTTTTCTGCAGCTGTGTGTCATTGTGTCTTTGTTCTTTATTTGGGTTGTTATTGTTATCATTTGTCGATGTTGTTGTTGTTGCTGCTGTTGCCACTGTTGCATTTGAAGCCTCAAGTTTTGCTTTGTCTCTCATCTTAGTGGTTCTGATGGCAGTGGCAGCATCAAAAGCTGCTTTCAAATTGATTCGTTTCCTTTTCAGCACAACAGTTGCGAGGTCATCTTGATCTTGGAGCCTTGGATTTGACTTTCTACTCATCATGATGCGTTTTGTTTTTGTGGACTTCTCCAACTGTTTTTGCTTCACAGCATTTTCCACATCATTTCCCCCCTTTGCCTTCTGATCATACTTGATAGGGCTGCTGCTGCTGCTAAAGTTCAAAAGAAGTTTTGCATCCTTTGAGTGCTTGTCCTCCTCCTCTTCTTTTTCTTCTTCTTTCACTGCCTTCCTCTGAGTGTCATGGAGGGGATTCTCTGGGAAATGGCTATTCCAAACATCATCAGCTGGAATAGAAAATGGGGGAAGTCTCTCTGCTGTCTTGGCTTTTGTTACTACCACCGAACCTTGCAGTACTGATGCAATGAATTCATGAGAAAATAACGGATCACTTCCCTTAATGAGGCTTTGAAGCACATTCATTAGACATTCTCTACCTTCAGACATGCTATTGTCTTTTTCGAATGCAGCCACAAGATACTTGACAAGCACTTTCCTCCCAATCAACCTCTCTTTGCTACCATGTCTTTGAAATTGCAAGAGTTCATACACAAACCTAGTCAAGACAGCTAGGCATGTAGAAAAGAAATACACCTCTGATTTGTCTATTCCATCAGTTCCAATTGCATCTAAAGCTGCCTTAGACTTTTTGTCTAAATCAAGGTAGATAATATTTTCATTTCCTCCTCCTTTAGATCTCAGAAATTTCTTTTGGGCCTCATTTATTTGTGTGCACAAAGTTTTTATTTCTTTGAGCTTGATTATTTGAGACAGTCGCAACCAGAGGTTTTTGGTACTTTTTTGGAACATGGAGTGCTGGTTGTAAATGCTATGTGCATTTTGCCTGCTTTTGTGGTTAATGTAGGCTTTCACAAACCAGTCAACTCCTATCTTTGACCGACCCAGGTTGGTGCAATGAAACATCCGAGAGAAAGGTTCAAGGAATGGTACATCTGGGCTCATTGTCCTAAGATAGCTCATAAACATTTTCACAATACTGATCCCATTAACATACCCTTTGATGTTGGGGTTTGTGCCAATGTAGCAGGCAAATGCAGGCGAAAATGAGCTGGCAACAGCATAGCTCAGATAGCATGCTTCAAGCAGGATTTGTTCTTTAATAATCAAAGCGTTATGAGATCCCCATTTCTTCTTCTCTGAGCGCAATCTAGCCAGTCCATACTGTACTGTTGCCTGTGCACTCAAAACCAAAGCAGAAAGCCAAACCCAAATTTCTCTGTCAGTAGGCTGAAGTTGCTGACAATGTATGACAAATGTCTTGTGTTCTGCATCCTTCAGACACTTCATAATATGTACTTTACATGCTTCATTGAAACATGACCACATGACTAAGTAAATTATTGATGAAGAATTGCTCCCAGAACCAGAACAAAGTGATTCGAATTGTTTAGGCTTGTCAAGCTCATATTGTTGCCAAAAGCTATGTGGGATAATATTTTCCAGAATTGCATGTGAGGCACGATGAATCCAAGTGAGAAGGTCGGACTTGGTTGTAAAATGCAATGATTCGGTTCCTTCAATTATTTCTTGCCCCTTGGAGCAAAAGCATATAATTTTTGAAAGAATATTGCCAGTTTCGTCTGTTTTGTTGATGTTGATGTCCTGCATGATTGTTGATGTGAACTTTTTTTAATGAAAATTATGAGCATGAGCAGGTGGTCTCTCATCCTCATTTTGGCCAGTTGGAGATTTGAGCAAAAATTCATATCTCCAACACCCGCCAAAAAGATACTCCTACACACAGGCATGAGGGATTCTCTCTCCTGCCTCCAGCAAAATCTCCCTCACGATCCTCAGCCCATTTTGGTGGGAGTCGGAGATTGGAACAAAAGTCAACAACTCCAGCTCCCACCAAAAAGAGAGAGCATTTATCTCCACATGTCACTGTCACAAGGACCAAAGAAGGGGATCCTTGCTCTGTCCTCCTGCCATCTCCTTCACCTCATTTTGGCGGGAGTTGGAGATTGGAACAAAAGTCAACAACTCCAGCTCCCGCCAAAATGAGAGAGCATTTATCTCCACATGTCACAAAGACCAAAGAAGGGGATCCTTGCTCTGTCCTCCTGCCATCTCCTTCACCTCATTTTGGCGGGAGTTGGAGATTGGAACAAAAGTTCACATCTCCGACTCCCGCCAAAAAGAGAGAGCATTTATCTCCACATGTCACATAAACCAAAGAAGGGGACTTGCTCTGTCCTCCTGCCATCTCCTTCACCTCATTTTGGCGGGAGTTGGAGATTGGAACAAAAGTTCACATCTCCGACTCCCGCCAAAAAGATAGAGTTATCTCCACATGTCACAAAGACCAAAGAAGGGGATCCTTGCTCTGTCCTCCTGCCGTCTCCTTCAAAAAGATATTTCTTAGAGCATTTCTCTCCACACATCACAAGTCACGAAGACCAAAGAAGGGGATCCTTGCTCTGCCCCCCTGCTGTCTCCTTCACCTCATTTTGGCGGGAGTTGGAGATTGGAACAAAAGTTCACATCTCCGACTCCCGCCAAAAAGAGAGAGCATTTATCTCCACATGTCACATAAACCAAAGAAGGGGACTTGCTCTGTCCTCCTGCCATCTCCTTCACCTCATTTTGGCGGGAGTTGGAGATTGGAACAAAAGTTCACATCTCCGACTCCCGCCAAAAAGATAGAGTTATCTCCACATGTCACAAAGACCAAAGAAGGGGATCCTTGCTCTGTCCTCCTGCCGTCTCCTTCAAAAAGATATTTCTTAGAGCATTTCTCTCCACACATCACAAGTCACGAAGACCAAAGAAGGGGATCCTTGCTCTGCCCCCCTGCTGTCTCCTTCACCTCATTTTGGCGGGAGTTGGAGATTGGAACAAAATTTCATATCTCCAACACCTGCCAAAAAGATTTTACTTAGAGCATTTCTCTCCACATATCACAAGTCACAAGGCCAAAAGAAGGGGACCTTGTCATTTATTCTTCCAAAATTTATGAGCCATAAATGGACTCCAAAAGCATAAGAGAGTAGAGTACCAGAGACACACTTGCGAGGGATAGCGGTGATGGATGCAGTGGGGAGAAACGAAGGATGTTGAATAGGTGTAGGTGGTATGGAGATACTTAGTGTAAGGAGTAGGAGGAAGGAGCACGGAAGGACCAACGGCTCCTTGGTCCTATACACACTTCAAGGCACATATTGTGTGTGTTCAACCTGATGTTGGTTCGTGGAGATAATGAGTGTATCGTGGAGCACTACCACTACTGGCATGTGGTTGAAAAGGATGACACTGCGGCAAATCCATGTTGATGTTGGTTAGAATCGTATATGTTTCAGATGTAATGTCTGTTAGTTTACGTTCACTTTTGTTTCCCCTGTTCACTTTTGTTTCCCCTGTCTCTTCGTTCATGTTGTGCCCTGTTCCTCTTGTTTTCTTGTACCACACTCCCGCACCCCTCAACCATTGCAGTTAGTCATCTTCGTCAGATAGTGTCAGGTCAAAGAATTCTACCTCTCTTTTAATCGTAATCAGTTGTTTCGTCCCCTTGGGTTTTGCGTCGGTCAGGTCAATCACTTCCATCTTCACCGACGCCCTGATACCACCGCGATGGCTCCTAGTTCGTGTCGCACCTGCGCGTCGGCTGGCCCTTCTTGCATGGGAGTGGTCTGTAGCGCAACTTTGTCTTTGTTCGTAGTAGGGATAGCATTGCTCAATGGTCCGTTGCCCATGCAAATCCGCTCCGTAATTGTCATCAAGGAGTTCACTCTGGTCTTCGGGTTCGTAACGCGATGATACCTTCACACGCTTCCTCGCTCCGTTGACTACCTCATCAGTTTTCAAATCTTCCAACACTTCGCTGACGTCTTCGTCAGAGTAGCAATAACAATAACTGTCTTCGTCAGAGTAGCAATAACTGTCGGCACCTGACTGAGCTTCTCTGACCCAGACCCAGGCATAGGTATCATCTGGTCCGATTGAAGATCCGTCGATGGAGAGGAAGCTACCTCCATCTGGAGCAGTGGCGGCGGCAGCGGCAGGGGCAACGGAGGAGTTTGCATTGGTGGTGGTGTAGGCAGTGGCATTTTCAGTAGTATTTGATTTGTCCAGATGAGTTGACGTTGATGAAGTGCATCCGGTGGGCGTGGGAGTTTGGATGTCATGGTGGACTGGCATCTCTGTGTCGCTGTCATCACTTGGAGGAGGTAGGTTGAATACTTCTGCGCAGGCTTCCATAGGGGGGGTACTGTTGGTTGTGCTCGAGATTTCTCCCCGCTGGCGCAGGTTGTCCTGGCGTTGTGCCATGGCTTGAACTCTTTGTGCCTCTTTCTTGTCCCATGCTTTCCTGCCATAGTTGGTGGCGATTATTCCTGGAAAGGGAATGTGATACGGTCTGATAGGAATCATCTCCAATGGGAGATGATCTTGGTGGCTATGCGGAGAAGTCGCTGTCATCTGTCCTCTGCTTAGAGTGAAAGTGAAAGAAGGGGACCTTATCATTTATTCTTCCAAAATTTATGAGCCGTAAATGAACTCCAAAAGCATAAAAGAGAGTAGAGTACAAGTTCGAGTTCGCATCTTTGGCACAGCATTTCATTCTCCCCACACACATGTCACACAGACCAAAATGAGGGATTCTCTTGCTCTCTCACACACCTCGCCTCGGGAATAACCGAGGAACTAAGGAAAAAAAACGAGGAGATCGAAAAGGAAATGGAGAAGCTCGCATCGGAAATTGTACAGGGAAAGAAGAGAGTTGAAGAACTTGAGTGCAATACTAAAGAAGCAGATCAAAAAATGGCTGAGAGCGATGATTCAGACTTTCAAGATGATGAAGTAGTTGAAGTAGAAGTTCTACCAGTGCAGCAAGAGCATGGGCATGGTTCAACGATGGGAAACAAGTCCAAGGTACCCCACACTTCTGACGAGCAAGTCCATTCATAAGTGCAAACCAACAAGTGGGCTTGTACCAGCTGCACATTTTTGAATACGATGAGGAGGAAAAAGTGTGAGGTATGTGATGGAAGAAGAAAGTGACTACGATCTGGCCTGTTCTAGAATTAATCAATAATATTAAATTAACATTATAGTTATAGAACTAGGTGATGAGTCATTTTCCTTTGTCATGAGTGCAGTCTGGTTTGCAACAACTTTGGCAGCAGCAGCTGAGGAGGAAATTATGAACTTATAGTAAGTATTGGTATGGGAAGAGATTTGTTTTCAGAATTGGTATGCATTACCCATGCTTCCTCTTTAGCTTTAGCCCTCCACCTCCACCTCCCTTCATGGCAAATGACACAGTCTCTGGATATGCCCTGATAATACGGAAAAGGTTGTCCGTATATTCAATGCTCCATTTATCTACACGGCAGGTACCCACTTTTGGGCCAAATATTTGTCTTGGCCACGGGAGGCAACATCTCTCCCCCCTCCCCCCTCTCTCTCAGACAGAAGATGTGGTGCTTATGGCCAGCCCAATTGGAACCTCATCAGGCCCCAAACAAGGCTGTAGTGCTGCTGGTAAAATGAAAGAAGCAGCGCAGCGAGTCGTTGGATTAATTTTATATACCACCAGTACCACATAATGACCCATACATCATACATGGAGTAAAACATCCGACTAAGAAGGGCTCTCTTTGGACCTTTTATAGAGAGTGCATGATGCCACACATCAACATCACTTGAGTTCAGGGGGGCGATAAATGATGCCCTTCCTTCCAGTAGGACTTTGCCAGTCACAAAACCCTTTTTGAAGAGCACTTTTTGTCCAGTAAGTCTTTTTCCCACGGCTGGTAGTCTTGGATGTCTTGAGGCAATTCAACTGGTCTTTGAGTTGCTTTGGAATATAGGGACAGGCTTGGATGTGCTTACTTTGGAAGCGAATGTTGGCACGGTAGATACCATTGATAGATTCTGGGTAAATGATTGCTAGATCAGCCTGTTTATTGATGTGCTTATCTTTGCAGTAACGGCAGCGGAAGCCAACAAATCCAGCGTAACGTCGTTGGCGTGTTAGCTTTCTCTTGTTTTCAGTGGAAATTCCCCCCTCATCCTCAGTTGCCTTTGGGGCTACCGCGACGAATGCCTCCAGAATATCACGGCGGATGATAGCATGGGATGGATGAGTATTGTTTCCATCTTCTTTGTCAGCAAGGCTGAGATAAGATCCACTGGGAAATTCTGTGGAGAATGCAGCATTGTTGCTGAATACACTTCCTTGCTTTCTGGATGATGGTGACATCTTGAATTTTTTTCTGGGACGTTTCACTGGAGCTGGAGGGGGGGTAGTTTCACTCTGTAATTGGGTTTGACAAGTTACTGGGGTAGTCATCTTGTGTGCTTTCAGACAAGTACGAGTGAATCTTCTATTGGCATCAGCATTGGTGACAATCTTCCTGGATCTATCAAGACACTGGCCATGTTGATCATTGCACTGACACTGAGTCCTCTTCCTCCTCGGACATTTCTCCCACATTGGTTCACATTTGGTTTCTATCATATCTAGTTGCAGCTGCTTCTCATATTCTTCTCGTGCACAGATGGCATCCTTTTCATTCTCAATGCTACGCCGCAGACTTACTACGGTGGACCATACAGTGGACTTGGAGATGCAGGTGGTCCCAATAACGAGTTTGTTTAGTAAGGTATCCTTGGTCATAGGAATGACAGTAGCGGTATCCATCCCTCTTGCCATGGCCTCCAACTTTAACGCATCTAACTGCATCTCCTCAACAACCTTCACGTATATTTGATCTCGCTCTTTTTTTCCATTTATTTGGGTCGGGATAGGTGTGGGAAAACTGCATGAAACACTCCCAGGGCCAGGGTGTCTGTTGTTGTGGTTGCTGCACTTGTGCTCGTGCTCTTGTAATTGATTGACTTTCTGTTGTAAATTGACCTTCTCTGCACTGAGAGATTCAACCTGTGCCTTACGGCCACCAAGGAGTTGCTTTAGATCGTTAATTTCCATTATTAGTTTGGCTTTGATGTCTTCCTCGGCTGCCTTTTCCACGTAGCTGGCCACACCTGTCATGTTGTTGGTGGTGTTGTGATTTTCTGCTGATGCTTCCATTTTTGATGCCTCATGAGGGATGATTTCTGGCTGATGATCTCTGATTTCATGAGAGATGGCATTATAGGCCATTCGTAGAGTGAGGAAGGGGAGCAATGATGTGCTTGGGGTTGGGGACATGGTGTTGATGTTGCTGCTGATGATGATGCTGATGCTGATGCTGATGCTGATGCTGATGCCTTGGTGCTAGGTTGCGGCGGCTCCCCAAGCCCAAGACCTGGAGTATTAGGACTTGGCTACAGTAGCACAGCAACAAAAGATGTTTTGTTTCAAGATGAGATAATCTCCGTTTGATTGATCTCTGTCTTTCTCTTTTCCTTGTTGGGTGGCCGATTTTTCATGAGTGGTTTGGTTGCGGCTTTTTGTTGTTGTTGATGTCGTTGGAATCGCTGTTGTTATTTTATGAGATAGGAGTAGACTAAAGAAGAATATGGATTGGTACTTAGATGCAAAATAATTTTGCTTCAGAACTGCAAGAAAAATAACTGGTGAATTTTAATCAAACCACTTTGTCTCTTTGGATCAAAGGATTTGGTCTTGGACTTGGATGCACCTTGTTAGGTACTCCTATGGATATGGATCAGGGGTCAGGGGCAGATAGATAAGAACAGATGGTAAAGATAGCTCTAGCTCTAGCTACACCAACTTGCAACTCAACTTCTACCTAGACCTAGACAACACCAGCTTGATGAGCAAGGGGCACAATTGATTGGTAAAATCTGATATATATGACACAGACTGATATATATTATTTTATCTCAATTATCCTGCTCATTACAATGAGATAATCGACTATGACACTGCACTAGGTATGACTATGAGCAGAACCTGTAGTAACATCTTTACAGTAGAATTTCTTACTTGTCACATTCAGCTTGATCATGGTCCTGACCTGATGCTGGTCTGCCACATTTGGTTTCACTTTCCATTTTTATCTCTGTTTCTGTGTTCCTCATCCTCATCGCCTGTGGCGCACTTCTGTCCCTGTCCCTGCCACAGCTTTGAATCAAACCAAGAACATCATGGTTTGCAATTTCTGCATAACTGTATTTCCCATGAGCTTTCAGTGCTGTGTTCAGGCGTTTCAACGAAGAATCTTCAATGTCACGGATCAACACTATGTGGCGACCGTCAATGCTAAGATAACTATTGTGTCCTAGAATTCCTGCCCACCCACTTTCAATTAACAACTCGTTTAGGTATTGCTTTACCATTGGATGGGTTTCACTGTACCTATGATGATCATTAATATTGTTGAAAACATTTGACTCCACTATAACAACATTAGAATCTTCCACGGCTTCACGGGTGATGTCCATGAGGAAATTGTGCTCTGCAAAACTTGATCGGTATCGTTTAACCATGTTGTAGAGGAAGGAATGCATCTCTTTACAATTCAATACTCTGGGTCTTGGGCTTGGGTTAGTGAAGTTGTGGTAGTGGTAGCTATCTTGCTCTTGCTTTATTGGGACCATTACCATTTTGCCTGAACGTTTAATCTTCACATGCTCGACTTGATCATGTTTTTGTTGTAGTTGTAATATCAAGGTGTAATCATGACATATTCGTTTTAGCCTTAGAATGCGCTTTGGTCGACGAAGCTTTAGCCTTAGAATGCTTGGCTTTGGCTTTGGCCGACCACGGTTTGAGTTTGAATGCTTGATGTTCATTATGATAAATTATGGAGATAGCATAAGTAGGGCAGCAATGATTTGAATGTTTTAGCTCTGTCATTTATTCTTCCAAAATTTATGAGCCATAAATGAACTCCAAAAGCAAGAGAGAGTAGAGTACAAGTTCGCATCTTTGGCACAGCATTTCATTCTCCCCACACACATTTCACACAGGTCAAAATGAGGGATTCTCTTGCTCTCACGCACACCTCGCCTCCTACCTGCCATCTCCTTGCCTCATTTTGGCGGGAGTTGTAGATGTGAACAAAAGTCAACAACTCCGGCTCCCGCCAAAATAGAGCATTTCTCTCCACATGTCACACAGGCCATACAATATCATGTGTCACTACAACTCCTAGGAAATTAGGTAATGTTGATTATCACTACTCCTAAAATAATACAGGCAAGATATAATTCATTTGTACGAGAGTGTAAACATACACCCATGTCTATAGATGATAGATGTTTTTGCAGGATGAGTTGTCTCCGCTCCATTGTTCTCTGTCTCTGCCTTTTCTTCCTGTTGTTGTTGTTGCTGTTGTTGTTTGGTCGTGGATTTTTCAGAAGCCGGTGGGTTGTGGTTGTGCTTTTTGATATCTCAGTCTCAGACATGGCCCATAGCTTGGAATTGTCAGTCATGATAACAATGTTGTTGTTGTTGTTGTTGTTGTTGCTGTCTCTGTTGTTATTTTATGATATTTGGAAAAATGGAAAGAGGACGAAGGCTACTGTTACAGATCTCTTTCAAAGCTGATGACTACAAAGTTGCAAGGGGAAGGCATTGACATTGAACATTTTCCTTCACAACTTCACAGCTTGGACCCCAACACTCCAGGATGGTATATCTTGCTATGTCTATGTGCACAATATATTGAAACAGATCAATCATTCCACCAAGAATACCAGTTAACCATGACAAGATGGACTAAAACACATATTTTTGCTCCTCCATAGGTGCATCCATCTCGGCATCCTCCCTAGTCTTCAAATACTTATTAAAGTATCACGAAAGAAACACGTCAAATTTTGACATGGCAGCAGAGCGACATGAACTACATAACAACGTGTAAAAAACAGTCATGTACATGGTGTAAACGCCTTAGAGGCCGATACTAGATTGAATCTCTACCTGTGTTTCTCGAAGATGCTTGGGAGTGAATGCAATGGTCTGCTCTAAATGCTCTATAATTGCAAACAAGTCAATAACTTTACCAACTCAGATGGATGTGGATCTTTGCCTTCTTGAGCCAAGTAGATATACTGCTGAGGCTGAGTTCCAATTATGATAATGGCACCCTTCTTTACGTCGTTACGAATTTTCTCTTTTGCTGCAATTTCATCCTTGATTTCTTTCACCTTCTCACTATGTTTACGTAATGCTTCCGCACAATCGTCGTTGGAACAGTGCCCATATCTACAAAGTGTCAATAATTCTTTTGTTGCGATGGTAACGCCTTGGAAGGATGCAATTTTGAGGTGATGTACTGCGGACTTGAAATCGGCTTGCCGCACCTTGATCATTCCCAGAAAATACCTTGCAATAGGATGACCATTGATAGCTGCCTGAAAAAAAAACCATTCTTTGTTGTTCTTGACCATGTCGTTACTATACCCAGCTTTCAACCAGACGCCTACTTCAAACATAGAATGGGCATGTCCGAGATATGCTGCCTTCAGAAAATAATCGAAAGCGACTTGAATTTCAATCTCATTGTCCGCTAGGGACAATTCAGCTAGCTCAAAGAGAAGAAGCGGGTCTTGTTCTGTGCACCTTTCAAGCAGGTGCTGTTTATATCGATCTCTTCCCATATGACATTTTGGCAAAAATATCTCTCGGCAGAATGGACAACTCGGCGATTTCCCCATCTTGGCACAGGTAGCCACGATTGCATAGGAGCATGTGGAACAGATTTGCCGAGAGCAGCACGGCAAGGCCGTCAAAAGTTTAGCATACATGCTGCTTTTGCCAGAGGTCAAAAAGAGATCAGAGTCGAATCCATAGCTCATTCGACAAACAGGACAATCACCCATATGATCACAAATGGGTGTTGCAAATTGCTTTTCCTCCTCCACACACATACCTCGTAGTGGTAGTGTTAAGTCCGAGTTTATGATTATGAGAATTATGAGGAGACTGAGCGAGTTTATGGTTATGAGACTGAGCGATTATAACTGTACCTTGTTCTCAACCAGAAGCAGAAAGAAAATGAAAACACAGGCAGGAAAGATTCAACTTCAACTTCAAGAATTTTGAAAGCCCTCTAGAGGTACACCAAAGTGCGACTCAACTTCTGTAAAACACTACCAAGTGAACAAGGAGCACGTGTTTTTGCAGGTGTCAGAGAACGTGACAGAGGACGGAGACGCATGGCTTTTTTATAGTAATTAGATGAGATGAGATGATATGGGGCGCGTTGTTGTTAGGGTGTGGGAGTGTCGAGCTGCGAAGAAAGGCGGCTGGTTGAGTTATGAGTTATGCAGTTTTATGAGTTATGATGACTGACACAGACGAACAGGATATAATATTGGAGTTGAGATTGTGGTGAAAATCTTTAGAATTTATGGCCTTCTTCTGTTTGTTGTCTCCATACTTGTTGCTGTTGCATCTACCCCTGCTTGAATCTACCCCTGCATTCCATATCGAATCGATCGCAACATTGCTGGGTCAACACCAGCAGCCTCAGCGAGTTGATACACTCTATCAAAACGATCGTGCCAAGAGTCCAGCGTGATTGCCATCTGCATTGTTGTTTCTTGTTGGATTACTAAATCTTCTTGCACATCCCTCAGAGAGGTCTCCGCGATACTCTTCTCCCGACGAACCACCTCGGCGTTGGCCTCAGCTGCTGCAGCCTGCTCTTTTACATTCTTCAGCTCTTGTTTTAACGAGATGATCTGTTTCTGATGGTATTTTGATGGAACATGTTGCTGATGAGCTACTGGTGTCACTGAAGCTGCTGCTCGTGGGCGTAATTGCATTTGGTGTGTTCGTTTCATTATCGAATCGATTGAAAATCAAAAAGTTTGTGTTTTGTGCGTTGTTCAAGTGGATGGATCATATATACGAAAAGAGCCTGCCATGTCAGTATTTGTCCTGTTCAAGAGGAGTCACATGCTGGCAATGGATAGATAGAATGAATGTAGCTAAGGGACTCAATATCAAGGCAACAGAAAGCTGTACAATACATAATCATTACTCTTCGTGTTGATCTAATCACTATCAGAATCAGATTCAAACAAGAGGCGTGGATTTGCGCGTGCCCGTTTCTTAGTCTTAGGCTGCTCTTGCATCGATGCTTCAGAATCAGAGCCTTCATTGGACATTGGAAGTGGAAGCTTATCACCTGCTAAATTTTCATGCCAGTCATCCTCTAGGTGCTCTGGGCTCTCTGGCTCCGGTTCTGTGACTTCCCATTCATGCCCTTCTATTCCCGCTTCAATGCCACATATGCTAGCACACTTGATACAGATCCAATCACCTTGGATGACCATATGCAACATTTTAAATGTGTTAATGTTGAGTTGATGAGTGACCACATAGAAAACTATTCAATCTGACAAATGGGGAGCAACACAAACTCACCATCAGGAGTTTCTTCTCTCTTGATACACTTTAGGTGGAATGATTTTCCGCATCCTCCTCTATCCCCAGAATGCCGATGACTATGACTATGGAATCCGCCATCACACACCACAAGTTCTCCACCTTCCTTACAAACTGCGCATATGTCGTTGTCATCAATGTTCACGGAACTGTCTTCTTCTTCTTGTGAACCAAAAACAATAAATCCGTCATCCTCGTATTCATCTTGCATACCGTCATCATCGCTTGTATCACTGTCAAGTACAAATGATTCTTTTTTCCTCCTCTTCCTCCCTTTCACCTCTGTATTGTTGCTATTGCTATTGCTATTGCCATTGCTATTGCTATTGCTATTGCTATTGCTATTGCTAGGACGAGGACGAGGAGCAGCTACCCTTTCTCTATTAGTTTCAGCACTTTCTTTGCTCCCCGTAGATGCTAACAAAGGTGGATTTCCTGCAAAAAAGCTAAGATGAGGTTGTTGTTCCTTCGTCTTCGTCCAATGCCAGTGTAGAATCGGCATCAACGGGGAACGTATCTCCATTTCAGCCCCGGTTGGTTCGTGACAGAAAACATATTTCACCAGTTTTGAGTAACTGATCCTGGCTTCACTCTTTGCCTTTGCCTTTGCCTTTGCAGCTGTGGAAAGCACTGCCCTCTCATTGATACTAAACTTAACAGACCCCTGACTTTGCTTAGACCTCTGAAAAAGCATGGTCTGAACTGTCTCGACTTGTTTCGTACTATTTGCCGCTTTGTTTTGAATGTGTACAATTACTGCCCTTCCTGATATCATTGGCATTGGTTCCTCTAATTCCATCTCCGTGCCGATGCCGATGCTCCGTTGGAGTGATTCATCCCCTGACTCTAAAGACAAGGGAAAGCACCCTCCATAATCCTCAACTTCGTCTTCCTCCATCTCCATAAGGCACATATCCACATCGAGTACCTCCTTATCCGTATTGTATCCACAGCTTTTGATAGCAAAAGATAGGTGCATGCGGTCATCATTGACATCCACAACAATGTTCCTCCGAATGGAAATAGAATTTGGAGATGTTTCTGTTTCTGCTTTTGTCACTGTCAACCCAAGCTTCGCCCAGCCATGTCTGGTATTGGTTTGTGCTACCATATCCATATCGCAAGTTGTCTCTTTGCTTAAGTCTAAGTCCGATGACAATGAATATCTCCTAGCCCCAGAGCCAGAGGCAAAGGCAGATTCCCCCCTGCCCCTGGCATTGTTACTATTGCTATTGTTTTTTGTTGTTGCATTAGCTTGCGTTTGGGGAGAGGAAGCAGCAGTGAAACTTGGACTTGGAGATGACATTTTCGTCTTTTTTATTTTGAGAGGAGATATAATCTTGTGTGACCTTGACTGTTTTGTCAATTTTGAAAACTATGAGGGAATAGGGCCATGTCGAGTTACCGCTAAGACCAAAAGGTCTCTCCTTGACAACAACATGTGTCAAGGGTATATAAGTTGTCACATTTCCACAGTCTACCTACATCGACACTCTCCTTCGTACGAGTCCACTAGATTTTTCTTCTTCAGTCTTCTACAATACTTTTTGGCGGGAGTTGGAGAATGAACTTTTTTTCAAATCTCCAACTCCCGCCAAAATGAGGTGAGAGACATGAGATACTTGTACCACGGACAGTTCTTCAAGGCTTTCCCGTCTGTGAGAGCATCATAGTCTTGTACTCTACGAAACTATCTAAAACATATTAATATACAATTAGGGAGTCCTCCTCATTTGATAATGATCGCCCCACTCTCCTCCCTGCTGCCGAGCACCTTCCCCCTGCAATTACCATGTTGTATGTCTTTGCCGTGTGGTACAGTTCATGTTGATTGTCGTTGTGTGCCACCTGTTCCCAATACGTGAGAGAAATGAATGTAAGATTGATACGTGTGTGTCAAACCAGTAATACAAATAATGGGCATGGCATGCACCCTCCTGCCTATAGCATAACATTGATATGTGAGCCACTAACACGAACTTAGCCCCCCTCCCTTATCATCATCTACTCCCCCAGCCCCCAGTTGATTGAGTTGATTCTCATTTTCATTTGATATCACCAAGGCTTCACTCAACGTTCTTCCCAACTTTCTCTTTGTTCCCTTCTGAGATGAGCATATTATGGCCGACGTACATTGCTGCTGCATACCACACTTCAGCGCAGTCACTGGGCATGCCCTGATAAGCTTAAAGAGACTCTCTGTGTACTTAGTGTTCGTGCTCTCCTCCCCATTACGGTCGCTCTTAAAAAGGAAGAGTTGGATGCAAAGTTCTTTGTCATAATTTGCTTTTGAAATGGGTACGGAATACCTATATTTTTCGTCTTTTGTTCCTTCTTTTTCTTTTCTTAGCATCAGATTTATTGCTTCACAATTAGCACTACGGCATGCGTGATGGAAGGCGGCATTGCCCTTTGAATCTGTAATGTTGAGAGTGCTTTCGTCCGTATCAATTAGGTATTGAATCACAGCAGTAGAGAAACGGTGCTGGCATGCCAAATGCAAAGGTATCAAACCATGAAAGTCTTGGGCTTTTAGAACAGAAGGATTACTCTCCACTAGCAACATAATTGATCCTAGCGCAACACTATTATCAGTAACTGCATAGTGAATCGGAAGCCGGCCGTAAATATCGGGGGGTTTTGAATACATGCATTTTCGATCATCTTGAAGGACGAAAATGAGCTGGTGATAGAGAAACCGAGTAACTGTCTCGTGGTATTTTTCTGGAGTAAGAATCCTTGCCACCATGTTAGAAGTTTTAATAGCTTCAGGGTAGGTCTCATACAATATTTCGATGGCCTGGAGAGCAGAATCCAGGTTTGAGGCATTGTAACGCCCTATTGAAGCCCAAAGAAGCAGTTTTAAGCTGTTGTCATGTTTTTGATAACTCTTGCAGCTCAATAGGACCTTTATAATTTCAGCAGCAGTTTCCGCTTCTTCTCTCGAGCGCATTAGCCTCCTGATAGCAAGGTGAATTGGTTGCCCATAGAGTGGAGTTGAATAATGATTGACGCCATCAGGAAAAAGTTTGCACAAATATTTTGCTGTTGCTGTGGTGCCCCTCAGGCTAGCATGATGAAGGGGGAGTGCGCCAAAGTTTGAAGTTGTCCCCACAGAGTCAGGGTGCACTCTAATGAGGCACTCACAAAATTTAGGGGATTTACGCCCTCTGCCAGAGGCCAAATGGATTGGGAGGAGGCCATTTCGATCAGGACTATTCACCAATTGTGTCAAATGATTGTCGGGGATCTGCGTTAAGATTGCCATGGCAACTTCATTGTCCAAACCCGTGTTAGCACTCAAGTGATGCAAAACTGTGCAGCCGTTAATGTTTGCTGTTGTGAGGGCGGGGGGGTAGGCATCAATGAGTACCCGAACAATTTTGGGAGTGACATTTTTGTTCTGACAAGCAATGTGAAGGGGCAGATGCTGCTCGCCATCATCTACTAATTCCTCGGAAGCTTTGGGGAAATACTCGAGAAGCAAATCAATTCTGCCATCTGCCAATTTTTCATCTGAGCATGCCCGAAAGAAAAATGTGTAACTGCTCAAGATGCAGCATTTGTCTTTATTTGGTGTGAATCCATTCCTCTGAATTATCTCCTTCAACCCTATCTCAGAAAAAGAGCCAGACACACAATATAGATTTAATTCCGTGAGAAGCAGCAATTCCTTGTCGGCAGGCTCTCTGGCGGCAGCGGCCATCATGGTGGGGTGTTCTCTCTCTCTAGAGGTTGTTGGTTGCCAGTAGTGTTCACGCGCACTATGTAGGGCACGGGAAACCCAACCATGCCCACGCCAGGCCACGACCACCCATGTACAGTGTGTCTTCGTATGTACAATACAACACAGTACGTGTACATAAGTACTTACATACAGATGTTTGCTGCCCAGATAGAGCTCAGAGTGGTATTACATACCTACCTTTCACTCTTGAGTGGGACCATACGGTACTTACTGTCTGCCCACGATGAAGAGAAACCCAACCATGCTCATCCTTACTTTTATGTACTTATTCCTCCATAAAGTACTTACATATCACTCACGGTCCCTCAAGGGGCCTCGAAAGGGCCATTTACATTTTCGCGAGGCCAACTTTTTTTGTGGCGGCACGCTCGTAAGGGCACATAGAAAGTGTACTCTGACGCTCGACAGGTCGAGCGAAAATCGCTAACAAGCCCCTAACTAAAATAACATGCACTAGGTGCCATTGGCGGCCATCATCAATTCTCGGTGGGCACTCAACCATGTCGGCCCCTCGATGCTACAACCTCTTCTGAGGATATTTGGCCTTGATTGATCGAGTGCCCACAAGATCCTGAGTGCGTACTAGCGATTTCAAAATGTTGTGAAATCGGTGTCGGAGCCAAATGTCTATCGTACCATGGGTTTAATGTGCCTTACCAACCACCGGTCGGTCGATCTGACGTCTCCGCCATTCGAATCTATGACATCGGTAGTGGACGTCTGAGCAATATCGCACGTTTTCGAATCAATTATACACTCCTCTGGCAACAGTTACTTTTGCCACCATCGAGAGTGGCTCTGAAGGGGTGGGTGGGTAAAGGATCATCATAATCAGAGGGGCACTCAACAACAATGGCAAAAATCGATGCTACTTAATACCTCATTGGAGTAATGTCGGCAACTTTTACTCGAGTGCCCCAAATGTTCTGGGTGCCTAGTCGCAACTTCCATTTTTTCGACGGTATAAATCGGTTCTGGAAGAAGATACTTTGCTGGTTGGAGAAATGTCAGTGGAATGGTGTCATCAATTGCGTCCATCCCTTCTACAACACTATGAGCTGTCCCTGATCAATTTTATCATTCGCACGAAGAGTCATGTATATGACAACCTGATTGTATTATGATTCGATGATTGCACTTGAATTCCATTCTACAAACCCTCAAGAGGGAGTGTCCTTGTCGTGCTTTGGCCAAATACATTCACTTGATCCATTACACTCTCATTTTCATTCAATGCGGCATGAAATCGTCTGCCATTTTGGCCAGCTCGGCTCGATAATAGCTCAGAAATCAGTAAAAATCAACAAGAAACGACTGGGCACAATGCACACGTTCCAAGACGAGTAAACTTAAGTGTTAATACAATGGAATGCTCGGCAATACCACTGTTTCTTTCTATCCAAAGGCATGGTTTCGTGGCTGTGGCTCGTGCTGGGGGGCGAACATATTTAAAAAGTCTTTTATCTTAGGCCGTGAATCCCCAAAACTTATGGAGTTCCACTAAAAAAATTGCTTTCACTTCCATTCCAATCATCCATAGAAAAGTCTAAGACACTAGGATTCTCTCCTAATCCACCATTGGCCGCCCCACCTTTAGCACTACCTCCAGCAACAAATGACTCAAGAAAGTCTCCAAGCTCTGACCCTAACTCTCCTATACTGACAACATCATCACCCCCCTTCATTGCACGTTGTTCCTCCCTATCTTTCATATTGTTAGCTGCTGCTGCGTCCGCCAAACCATAATCATCATCGTCAGCAGCATGACCGTTCGCCTCCTCCACCTCCTCCATAGAGGCTCTACGTTTTTCTTCTTCTTCTTTGGTTACGTCATCGTGGTTCTCCCAATCAGCAAACACTTCAGCCCCCACCAACTCATCATCACCACTTTTACCCCTCGGCGCTTTAACATTACGTTGATATTCCGCTTCATGGAAAGTAGTAGAGCCATTCAACGTGGAATCTGTTTGGCCATTGCCGTCACGATCCGCCTCCAGTGCAGATGAACTTGAGCTCTGACTTTCCCCTTCCACTTCAAATGCATGTTCAAAAAATTGGGTATCGTCATTGTCATTTTGATTGTTGTTCTTCTCCTCCCAAAATGCCAAGACAGACTTTTCTAGATCAGGCCGATGAAGCCCAAGCGCTTGGAAGTCAAATCCATTTGTTGTTCCCCTACTTGGAATTACTTTTACATCCAATCCGAGTATTTGGCACACTTCATCCAGAGTGACGTTGCCCATTAGTCCTTGATAAAACACACCCGATACAATTTCTCCAATCAGCCTGTTACGAATTGCCTCGAGCCTTGATCTTGGAAAGATAGTGTTGCTTATTGTTGTTTTTCTCCTCTTTGCCAGTGGTTGAGCAGCAGCAGGAACAGAAGCCTCGTTATTGTGTGTCTCAGCTGTTGGGGCGGCGGCGGCAGCGGCATCATCAGCGGCATCATCAGCGGCATCATCAGCAGCAGTGCCGACGACGATTGGACCAGCATCTCCAACACCATTCTCAAAACGTTCTCCGCCAGCAGTGTTTAGCTCAACCCCAGCTGTTGACACTGAGGTTGGATCTCTGCGCCTGACGCGTGCCGCTGTGGTCTCAGCCTCAAGAAGCATTCTCCATCGCTCTATATTCTCATTCAAGTTGTTCTGTTCCCTTTCTTCATAAAAGAAATTGCGGTAGAATGTCATCAAAGATAAGCGGAATGGTGGACCTCCATCTTCTCCAAAAAATCCAGCACTACCATTGAAGGAGTTCTTCATCACAACGTCAAGGACTGTTCGCATTCCAGCGACAGATATGTTGTTCCTGTCCTCCACATCCGGCAAGAGTGTGTCACGGATAATGATACGAAGTGATTTGGACTGGTGCAACTGTTGATACGTATGGTGTGCATATACAGACCACCAAAAGTAAAAAGAGTTGGTAGTATCATAAGATGTCATTGCTCCCGCTAATGCTGTTGTCACTGCCGATGGCATTAACAGCTCATTTGGATGAACGTCCATTTTATTGAAGAAGTCAACTGCATCACGTGTAGCAGTTAAGAGCGATGATATAGCAAACCCATTTCTTGGTACACCATTAAAATTTCGCACCAATTTCCATCCCTGCTGATGTTGTGCAGTAATTATCCAAATCAATTTGTGTATGGCTCGGATTGAATCGTTAATACCGGTAGCTACCTGAGCTGGACCTGCACCAAGGATTCTAGCCGGACGGAGTTGCATCAAATTATGTCGGACCCTTTCAGAGGCAAATCCCCATTTGAGCAACCAAAGGAAGGCAACAAACAGTGACAGTGCTGATTTTCTTTCCTTGTCCACAGCTTGATAGTATTTGTATAGCTGTTGTTTGCAAGCGATGCTATTGTCTTGTTTCCGAGACTTAGATCCTGTTGGAGTACAATCAATATGTCCCTGATTACGAAGGATCTTGCGAATTTCTAGCAAGGGCAGCTCCTCAGAAAAACGAGTCCCAGTTAAGATTCTGGTACTTTGTTGTATGGTCATATTTGCAAACCACTCGAAAACTTTTACACAGAAAACTTTCTCCCAGAACTTGACTCCAATACTGATGCAGCACGACAACAGGCTCTCAACCTCACTACTATCTGCTGATTGAATTGTATCTCCCTCTTCCAAACCACAATCTTTTGAGAGGAAATCTGTCATCGCTTCATCGTCAACGTTCAAACCAGCTTCACGTATAATATCACAAAAGGTCTCTTGCTTAATTTCTTTTTGCCCAACATTAAACCTCAATCTCCCAAATGCACGCTCCAATCCAGACAAGAAAACTTCCAAATAGAGGCAATCAATATCAGTAAATGCTGCCCCCATATCGTTGAAAAAATCGTGAGAGAGGCCTTCTAGTGATTGTTGTTCGATAGACGTCTCCCTCATTTCGTTCAAGCCTTCCGGAGAATGAGGGCAAAAGTAACAAGTAAGATTCGCCTTATCAT
>Ga0208544_10000363_pt1 | contig 36705 bp, 35 predicted proteins | sample DEB08_DNA_9_FD_184526 | JGI IMG/M metagenome (GOLD analysis project Ga0208544, IMG submission 184526) | Aqueous microbial communities from the Delaware River and Bay under freshwater to marine salinity gradient to study organic matter... | ecosystem: Environmental > Aquatic > Marine > Coastal ... | reverse complement strand
AAAGATTAAAATTAGAGCACTCAACATCATGACAGCCCAAGGTATGCCCGTTTCAATTAGGGTAAACGCCGCTTAAAGGCTGGCATCAAGAGATAAGCAGGCTCGTTTTTTTCATGCAACAAAGCCCACCCGTCGTAAAATCAAAGAAGAACGTGTTTGGGTGTTGGTTGGCAATGGCTTCTACCATGGTGTTAAAACCTGGATAAACCTTATCTTCTTCGGCCAGCATCTGGCTGCTCACCGGCAGGCGAACCAGGTAAACGGGTCCGAGTTGAGATAGGTAATTGACAGTTTTTACCAGATAAGCTTCCCGTCCTGGCGAGTAACGCAGGTCGAATTTCAATAAATTCTTCCGGTTGGTGCGATCAGGAGGGGTAAATCCTGGTGGAAAAAAAGTGGCCGCGTAGCCGTCTTGGTAGATGGCTCTGCCGGGACGGGTTCTCGATTTTTCGATCACCATTGCCGTCAGCAGGGCTTGTCCGGTGCGCGGATGCCGAAACACGTATTCCAGGTTGGGTTGGGTATTGACCATTAGGAGGTGGTAAAAATCGAAGGTAGACTCACGCGGTACATTGGCTTCGGTGAAATCCATGACATTGCCGGGATTCACGGACAAAATAAAGCAGTAAGGTACTGAGCCTGACCGATCGATTTTTCGCTTGATTAAGTTGAAGTAGGGCCGGCCATAAGGCGAAAGCACCCCGGTGAAGGCCAGGTTGAGTACCCGACCTGGCAGCCGCAGGTCTTCTTGCAAAACCTCGGGAGAAATCCCTTTGAAAGCCCTGGATCCGCCAATGATTAATGTGTTTGCCCGGTAGGTCGATTTCCAGTAAAAAGCATCATTCTTCGCCATCATGGGATATTGGAAGTAGAGGTAGGGTGTGCCCACCACCACCAGGAAGAATGATAATTTAAGAAAGAATCGTACCATTATTGCTCGTCGTAGATGGCGGAAATTTTATTTACCAAGACCGTATTTTGGATTATTTGCTGCACCATTTTTTTCGCCAATAAAGCATGTCCACGGGCATTGGGATGACGGTCCCAGGTGCCCAGGATGAGTTGGTCTTCCGGTGTCTTGCCATTAAAGTTACGCAAATCCAGGACGTAGAAGCCTAATTTTTGAGCTTGCTGGTAGAGTTCTTCATCTTCCTCAGGGGTGTACTTCCCGTCGAGGGAGGGCACAAACATCCATACGGGCAGGGCGCCCATGGCTTCCGTCTGCTGCTTGATGTGCGTAAGCCCCCAGGCAATAACGTCCATCATCTGCGGGCGTAGGGCACGTTTAAAAGTGGCCTCGTCCACTGTTCGTGGTAGGGCGAGATCACTGAAAAGGGTATTTAGGTATTCATATTCCACCGTCAGGCTATCCGCATACACCCGGTAGAGATTGGCCATAATTCGTCTGATCTCATCCGAATGAGCGGTATATATAACGACCTGTGGCTGAAAATCAGGGACGACCTTATCTACCCGGGCCAGGTGCTGCGGCAGGTGAATGCCAGAAACCCCAAAATTGATGATTTCTACCCGTTCGAAAGGTTGGAACGGGTGCTTTTTCGTGAGTTCGTCTTCTACCAGGTTATCGTAAGTCTCCTCGGTAGTTACCCCACTACCCATTTCAATCGACCCCCCCAGGAGGGCCATGCGCAAGGTACCTGGGGGTCTGGTCAGCGACACCGGGCGCTCCCGCAGCCCTAAGTCGTTCGTTTGAAAACGAGCTCCTTTAAAGACTATATCCAGATTGGGTTTCAATTTCTTGGTAATTAAATCGTTGGTGCGAATCAGTGCGTCCGTTGTGTGCAGCTGCAGCCAATTGTCCGGGCGTTCCGCTTCCATTTCATCCAGGGGTGTGGTCATTAAATTCGTCCCCGCCAACATCGTCTCATAATAGCCCTGAAACTGGGCTTCCCGATCGGCAGCATTCAGTTGGGTGGTGAGTACGGGGCCTAAATCCATTCCCAACCGGGTACTTATTTGGCTAGTAATTGGCGACCAGCCAATCAAGGCCAGGCAGCCTAATGCGGTTAGCGACATGGCGTAAACAGCAGGCTGGCCAACCTTGCTGGTCGTGTTTCGTGACTCGTAGATATGTCGCACATACTGAATGGCTATACCGCTTATGACCAATCCGACAAGCCCGCCTGCCAGCACCAGGGCATCTGTGGGTTGAACAGTCTGCCACACCCCCAGTAAGCCCCACCAGGCAGTAATAGAAGGGGCTGTCCACCAGGACCACAAGAAAGCCATAAAGAAAAAAATGCCGATCACCCTTAAAGACAGCAGCCCTGCCCCAAGCAACTGAAAATGTGCTTTTCCCTTCTTCTTGCGGGGCTGCCGGGCCTGGTACACCGAGTTCAGTGTAACGGCTACGCCAAAAACAGCCCAAAAGGAGATATCCTGGAGGGTAAATAAAAAAGCACCCCGTATCCAGAACCACTGGTAGGCATGAAGGAACCAGTTGAACACAAAGGTGATCATGATGCTGATGGCAATGGCGTTGACGGTGCCCAGGTGTTTTACTTTGAAATAAATGGGATAGTAAAACACTTTCATCACAAAATCACGCCAGTACATATTGATCCGGCGCCAGAGATCGCTAAAGCTATCCGCAAAAAAGTAATGGTTGAAGGTAGGTGGCAGGTCGAACCCAAAGAGGCAAATGACCCCCGCCGAGAAATGAAAAATACCGGCCAGCCGCATGATCAGGGCGTAGGAAGTAACGATGAATTGCAGCCAACCATAAATATCCTGAATATCAGTCGGGTTAGGGATGAGGTAATAGTAGATAAGCCGGTATACAAACAAATGCAATGCCCCGTTGGCCATCCAAAGTACGCCCTTGCGGTAGGTTGCGTAGGCGGGTTGGCGGTAGTAATTCTGCACAAACGTTTTGTAATCTACCACCGGAAAAATGACAAAAATCAGATTGGGTAACAGGAAGAAATAATTGAGCCGCAACCAAACACTTACTGCTTGCTTCGCAAAACGTTGCTCGTGTAAAAACAAAATGCCACGAAACATGAAGAGTCCACCCAGAATAGGCAACAAGACAGTAGCGTAAGGCAGTGGCCACAGTTGTAGCCTCGCAAGCGCCAGGAGTATGCCAGCGAAAGCCAGCAGTATGGTCCGCGTGCGCACACTATAGGGCAGGTTGAGGATAGCAAACAAACCCAATGCGAAACCGAGTAACAGCAGGCCTTCCCAGGTGCCCAGCAGGATAAAGAAGGCGGAAACATTAATCAAAAAAAGAAAAGGTAAACGATAGGCTAAGGGCGTGTAGGCATAAAGACCAAACCCTATAACGACCACCCCCAGCAGGGAAATTAAATTTAAATCCGCTTCCAAATGCAAAAAATAGACGGCGGCAACAATAGCCGCAAGCCCACCTAATAAGCCCAAAAAAGCGGGTATTGACAAATCAACATTTTTCGACGAAGCAGCAACGGCAGTTGGTGATGTTAAGGTAAAAAGACGCATAGCGGGTTAAAAATTTTCAATTGCGGAGGGAGAATAAAAATCTAAATAGGCACCAGCGTGGGCTAATAACCGGGCTTTGATGAACGTGTGCAAGGTTTTGTCGTAAAGTGGGTTGGCATTTTTGCTGGAGAGTTCTTCCGATAATTTTACCGCCTCCGAACTGATACTGGCCAGTGAACTTCCGCCACTGGAAATAAGGTCTTCGTAACTAAGGTACGTAGCCTGGGTGGCTTTTAGGTAGGCCTGGTACATTTCATCCAGCAGTTGAACTTGCCGGTCCAATAAATCAGGCACGGCTTCCAGGCTGGTGTGTAAGGTTGGGTTCAACGTCTGCAACACCCGGAGATTACCCTTCGCTACCGGCGCTTCTATGCTGTTCCAGGAAGCGATGGTCGCTACCGGATGGCGCAGTAACACGTAAATAGGGTAGTGGTCTTGCAATTCCGGCAACAGAAAAGTGAAGTGCCCGTTGTGCTTGATGATGAGTTGAAAGTTCGGGCTGAGGGGCTTGTCGAAATGAACGAGCCCTTTGTTTACGATACTGGCTCGCCCATTGGCCCCTTCGGTGCCGAAGGGATTGGCAGGAATCATCCCATCTTTTACCTTCGACCAAGCCGTGCCATCTTTCAGCAAGGACTGGCGCATGTCTGGGAAAAAGGAACGTACAGCGGCTAATGCAGCTACCGGGTCGGGGAACATGCGCAGGTTCATGGGCTCGTGCAAGGCAATCGTATCCGCCACCTTGTTGAGCAGGAAGCAGGCCAGCGTGGTTCCGGATCGGGGAGGCCCCGTGAGTATAATATCATTAAGCATCCTTGGTCATTTGTTGGAGTAACTCCCCGACCACTTCCCGGGAATAGTACCGCCAGTAGTGGCCGCTTGAACGCAAAAGGGCTTCACCACGGCTGTGAAGCTGCGCTTTATCGTACAAAGCACTGGTGTTTTTGCTCTGCAAGGTAGCAAACGGCTCCGACAATTCTCCCTGAGCCAAAGGAGCCAGCACCCCCGCAGGGTCTTGTACCAAATCCTCGTAGCGAAGCAGGCGATTAGGAGAAAAGTCGTTGTACTGCCCAAAGTACCAGGACAAAATAAAGAGTTGGCGTTGCAACAGGTCGTCCCCCTGGCGGGACAGCGCGGCGTGGAAGGCGGGATTTAAGCGGGCTGACTTGGCCACCTGGCCACGCGACACGGGTACATTTACACTGGCCCAGGAAGCCAAAATGGCCAGCGGATTGCGAATAAGCGCATACACGGAAAATTCGGCGGCTAACGCGGGCAACAACAGCGTAAATTCGGCGCAGTGTTTCATAACCAGCGTAAAATCTCTCTCCAGCGGCTTATTGAAAGCGATGGCAGAACGCGCCACTATTCGTTCGCGCTGGGTCGTATCAGGACTATAGGCATTATCCGTCAGCTTTCCGGCCTGGGTACGTGCCAGCGCAGTGCCATCGCACAATAAGGATGTTCTGAATATTTGGCCCTGTTTCTTGATGTTTTGCTGCGCTACCCGTGGATTGCCAAAGAGCTGTCGGTCCAATGGTTCGTTGAGGGCGACGGTTTGCCCGAAATTGCAGAGCAACCGACAGGCGAGGGTCGTTCCCGAACGGGGGATGCCCGTCAGTAAGATATTCTCGCCAACCTTACCGCGTTTTAAAAAGGGAAACATCCTGCCAAATTTTGTCTGCATCCTCCAGTAACTTTAGTAATCGTTCTTTTTCCAACTTGATATCGTGGTTGGCCGCAATGGCTTTGCCAGCCTGGATGAGTTGCTGTTGCGCTGCACTATCCATACCGAGGGCGCTTACCACAGTTTTCCTTAACGCCCGTTCATTGTATTCAGGTTGTAAGCAAGTTTTGTCCGGAATGCAAAAATCGATGTTGCCTACCGCGAACGGACAAATGACCAGCTTGCTCATGGCCATGGCTTCCAGGGCGGGCAAGTAGAAGCCTTCGGCGCCATGCGCCGCATCCAGCGGCAAAAATACAACTATTTTGGCGCGGTTCACCAGGGCCAAAAAATCGGCACGGGTAGGCAGTTTCGGTGGCAATTGAACGGCAATTTTCCAGTTTTTTCGTTGCCACCGGTTTTTCCACTGGAGTTTTTTATAGAGGCGCGTGGCCAGGTCGGGATTTTTGAGACCCACAATGAGTACGTCCAGATCGGATGCTACCGGGGCCGCTGGCAATTGGGAAAAATCAATGGCGTCGGGAATCAGGTACACCGGGCCATTGACGCCAAAGTCTTCGAGGATCTTTTTACCAAGCGAGCTTTTGGCAATTCTGATGGCAGGATACTGTAGGAAGAGATGCCGCGGATCCTCCGGACGGGTATGCCGGGGTTGGGCAATATTAATGATGGGTACCGGCGGAGCAGCGGCTACTGCTGGCGGTAATATTTTCCAATCATGCCCGGCAAAGAAAAGCAGATCGGTAGGCTCAATCGCCCAACTGGACAAGCCTTCAGATCGATACGGTAGCCAATAGTTTCCCGGATTGTCAAACCACACGGTTTCCGGATTGAAATAAACCTGGGGAACAAAGGATTCCGATGCCTTGATGTGCTCGAAGGCATCCCGCACTTTCAGTTGGCCACCGCTGGTGCCCCCATTGTATTGGGTCCAGGAACGATGAAACAATACCCTTTTCTTTGGTGGCTTCATCATTGTTCAAAGGTATAACCGGCGAAAAATGGATACTGGTCAATCTGGTTTTGGATAAAATCAATGGTGGTCGGCTCCCACAAATTGATGCGCAAGCGACTTTTTTGGGCACTCGGCCAAATCTTAGTGCTACAGGCTTCCAGGTAATTAGCTACCACCGGTAGCCCCAGAAACGAGAGCAATTCCGTCAGGACCTTTTCGGGATCGGCCATCAAATCTTCGTGACGCAAGGTAATGACCGCCGATTTCTCCTGGGCCATAAGGCCTTCAATAATGCTGGCCTTATGAAAAAAGTGCCCGGCTTTGCGCATCAGATCAGCTGCATTAAACTCCTTTTGCTGTTTGTGTGCTCGCTTAGCGACTGCGGTAGCAATGCAGTCAAAGGGATTTCTGGTTATGTGGATGATCCGGTAATCAGCCGCTAATTGTTTCACCTCATCCAATAGTTCGGGATATGCTTCCAAGTGCCTGACACTGGTACCGCCGCGTTTGTCACCTATTAGCCGAATGGTTTCGTAGCGGCCCTGCCACATGCCCGGAATCTGGTACGAATAGCCGCTCCATTCGCTTCCTGTTTCATAAAACGACCTGGCTTTGTCACAGATGGCTTCAAAAAGCGCAGTGCGTCCCAAGCCTTGTTGCAGTAGCCCAAGGGCATCCAGTTCGTGGGAAACTACCGCATTAGGGTGCGCATCCAGGCAGGCGCCAACCAGGGAATGCCCGCTGCGGGGATAGCCTACGAAAAAGGCGAAAGTGGAAATCTCCTTGAATGGGTCCATACCGTTTTGTCTCGCACAAAAGTAAGCATCAGCTGGCATTTGGGTGGTAGCGTGCTAATAATTGTTGGTGTATTTGCAAATCCAAGGCGTTCAGTTCCGCTATAGCTTGTTTTTCCTGCTCACGGACGCTGGCTGGTGCTAAGCGCTGGTCTTTTTGGTTGAGTAGTAGGGGTAGGGGATGAGTCTGCCAATCCAATAGTTGGCCCAGCTTTTTTACGTCGGCAGCAAAGTGTTCGACCCGCCCGACAAAATAAAAATCGTCGATCGGCATCCCTGCCAGAAAGGTAGCTATCCGGTTGCGGTTCTCTGGTCGGGCGGCGAAGGTTAAGAGCGTTTCCTGAATCCGGTGTTTGTTTTGGTCGTAAACCGCCGGATTTCGGTCGGGATCGATAAGGCCCGCCCGAAAAAAGTGGTAGTTGGAAATGACCCGCTCCACCGGATCGCGCAGCCAACAGATCAATTTTGCCCGCTGTTGCTGGTGAATAGGCTGTACTTCGGAATAATAGAAATGGCCGTGGAGCACCCGGCAACCAATGGGTAGGGTAGTGGTTGGAATTTCACCATCGGTCAGCACCGCTACTACGTCCTTTCGGCGATAGGAGATGGATAAACTACGACCGTATTCCTGTTGCAAAAGGTGGTAAAAGGAAGTGCCTGCGGTTTTCGGAATGTGAATGGAGATTATTTCAATCATCAATAGCCAGTCTTTGCTGTCGCAAGGATAATCCTTCCTGATAAAGCGCCATATCAGCCGCATTCCAGGCCGCTATGGCCTGGTATTCGGCGGCACTTAGTTCTTCTTTCTTTTCCGTTGCATTGTGGTGGAACGCCGGAGGCTGTTCCCAACTCATTTGGTGGCCCATAGTCGCCAAATCTGTTTCGTAAAATTCCTGGATACCCACAAAGGCAAACTCCCGCAAGGAGCGCCCTGCGAGAAATTTACTCATCCGGTTCTGATTGACCTCGGCAGCGGCGTATTCCAATAAGGTACGTTGCATTTTACTCAGGATATTGAGTCCTTTTTCTTCTTCCCGCAGTTCTTCCTGCAGCCTGCTTTGTAGGTAGTAATAATTGGAAACTACCCGCTCTACGGGATTGCGCAACCAGGTAATAACCGGAGTAGTGGGGTCAATTTGAAAATACTTTTCCAGAAGTTTCGGACTGAAGTGCCCATGAACCACGCGAACCCGTCGCGGCAGATCCAAAGCCTCAAAATCTTGCTCATTCAACCGAATCTGCTCGTCTTCCAGGTGGATATCGAGCCGCGCTACCGCAGTCTGACCATATACCGCGCAGAGGGTGTTGCGAAAGGAAGTACCTGCCGTTTTGGGGATGTGCACCGAAATCAATTTCAACTGGGTGCCGATCCGCTGGTCCTGGCGCAAACTTTTCTTCAATAGATTTGCGGTGTGCTTAAGATTCATATTCATATTCAAAATTACGCTTTTATCTGCTATCTTGGTGCCAATGATCTTACTTGTTTCTTTTCCCCGGTCGGGTAATACCTTTTTTCGTAACGTGTTGCACGATGTCTACGGCTTGCCTTCCAGTACCTATCACCAGGAACCAGGGCGGGAACTGGATGCCGACTGGGCTGCCTATCCGGTCATCAAAACGCACTTGTTGCCCCACGATCTGCCACCCGAATTACAGGCGGCAAAAGTCGTCTACCTGGTGCGCGATGGCCGGGATGCACTCGTTTCCCTGGCCCATCACCGGAAAGATATCGTCGAGCCGGGCTCCGATTACTACACCAATCTCCTGGAGGCTATGCTCGCCCAAGGGGGGAGCTATTTTGGCGGCTGGTCCGCAAACGTAAAAGCCTGGACGACCCGAGCCGATCTGGTCATCACTTTTGAAGCACTGATCCAGGATCCTATTGGCCAGGTGGAGCGGTTGAGAGGCCTGATGGATTTGCCGCCACCCCAAAAAGAAAAACTCCCCACCTTCGAACAACTCAAATTTGGGGTTCCGACCTACGGTGCAGGAGCAGGCCATCATTTCGATCCCCAAATGCCCGTCAAAAATTTCCGCAAGGGAAAAAAAGGCGGCTGGCGTGAGGAGATGCCTCCGGAGATTCAGCAATTATTCTGGCAGCTCCACGGGCCAACGATGCTGGCGTTCGGATACCAGGATGGCGCCATTGCCTGGCAGGATCGTCCGCTGAAAAAAGTTTTGATTGAGTCTTCAAAAATATTCTCCGCCGACAACGACGGCGTCAAGCGGTATGTATTAGAACTGCTTGCGCATATATCCTTGTTTGTGCACGATGATCCCAGTTGGCAAATCGACTTGTTCAACAAGTACGAATTCATTCCGCTGGATGGGGTGATCATGTCTTCCGAAGCAACCACTACGACGGTTTACCAGCCAGAATTTACCTACGAAAATAAATTGCTGCACATAAAGGCGTCTTTGCAAAAGTTATTGCCTGGTAGAACTTACCATTTCCTCAGTGAACTTTACCGACGTGGGCCTTTTCGTCGGTTGCTGACCTGGTTACGCATCACCGTTGATGCGGTCAAAAATGCCCAGCTCAAGCGAGAATTTAATACTTTGCTGGCCCAATACCAACTCATCCATTTTCCACTTCCACAGCACTATGAAGGGAAGGAACATGCTTCATCGGCCCCGCTCGTCACCATCCATGACCTCACCCATAAGTTATTTCCTCAGTTCCATACACCAGAAAACATCGCCCTGGCTGAAAAAGGAATACAGCTGGCACAAAAAAATAACGCCCACCTCCTGGCCATTTCGGAGGCTACCCGGCAGGATCTGCTTACCCATTATGAGTTTGCCCCAGCGCAAATCAGGGTGATCTACGAAGGCGCCAACGGGAGCTTTTCCAAGCAGGAACAACCTGCTCAATTAGCTGCTTTCCTGCAACAGCTGGGCATCCCCAACCAGCCTTTCTTCCTGACCTTATCCACGGTAGAACCACGCAAGAACCTGGCCAAGGTGATGGCCGCCTTTCGGTTATTAAAAGCAGAATCGCCCGACCAGCAGCTGCAGCTCCTGATTTGCGGAAAACGGGGCTGGAAAAGCAGCAACCTGTACCAGAACGAGCAAGAGCTCAACCAGGCTGGCATCTTCTTTACCGGCTTCGTCCCCGACGAAAAATTACCGCTGCTGTTAAGCCACGCTATCGCCTTGTGCTACGTCTCCCATTACGAGGGTTTTGGCCTGCCCATTCTGGAGGCCATGCAGTGTGGCACACCGGTCATTTACGGGAACAACAGTTCCATGCCCGAAGTGGCGGGCAAGGGCGGCATCGGCGTGAATACCCAGGATGTGAACGTCATTAAAGACGCTATGTCTACGACCAGTAACAACCAGGCTGTCCAGGCAGCATTAGCGGCGCAGGCCACCGCGCAAGCCCAAAAATTCTCCTGGCTCAAGGCGGCTTTTCAAACCTTGTGTTACTACGAGGAAATCATCAACCAACAGCAGCAATGAAGATAGCGATCCTGGCCGACCCTCTGGACAACCAACGGGCCGGTGTACATGTATTTACCAGGGAGCTCATAACGGCACTCATCCAGCTGGGCTATGCCGATCGCTTACTGCTCGTGCGCGAACGCATCGACCCTGAACTCCCGGTGGAACAATTGGCAGTCCCCAATATCCACTTGCCCATTGGCTTCGCCTCGTTGCGCCTATTTTTCATCATTCCTTACCTGTTGCGCCGGCGAAAAGAGGTGGTTGCCGTTTTTGAACCCGCTCATTTCGGCCCTTTCAACCTGCCTAAGCGGATTAAGCGGATCACCATGATCCACGACCTGACGCCGATCCTGTTTCCACAATACCACCGGTGGCACAGCCAGCTCCTGCAGCGCTTGTTTCTTCGTGCGATATTAAAAAAAACGGACTGGGTACTTACCAATTCCAGGTATACCCAGACCGACGTGGCGCGCGTTTTTCCATTTGCCCAACAAAAAGTTAGCCACGTATACCTGGGCCGGCATGCTGCTTTTAAACCGACTTGCAATGCGGCACGTATAGCTGAATTAGGCATTAAGCTGCCTTATTTTTTGAACGTGGGTACGCTTGAGCCGCGTAAAAACCTGCTGACTTTACTGGCCGCTTTTGAGCTTTTTTGTTTGAAAAATGCCGGTAGCAACCAGCAGTTGATCCTGGTAGGGGAGTTGGGCTGGAAAGCCGAGCCTTTGGTACAAACACTGGATAATCATCCCTTTAAAACCCGGATTCAGCGCCTCGGGTACGTCAAGTTCACTGATTTACCCATTTTATACACCCACAGCCAGGCCCTTATTTATCCGTCGGAATACGAAGGATTTGGCTTGCCCATCATCGAAGCGCTGGCGTGCGGCACACCGGTGATCGCTGCCCAAAATTCCAGCCTGGCAGAAATAGGGGAGGGTGCCGTCGTTTTCTTCCCGACCCATGATGCGCAAGCATTATCCGAAGAAATGGAACAGGTGGTCCGGCAACCACCCCCCAAGGAGCCATTAATTGAACACGCCGCACAATTTTCCTGGCTGGCCTGTGCCAGTGGTTTTATGGTGCTGATGGACCAACTAATCGGCGAATAGGGTCTATTCTGCTTACCTTACTTAACATAATATAAATTATGGGCAACTGATTGTGCTTTTTTTAGTCCCTAAATTAAACCATTGCTGGTTTGCTGCATCTTAGAAAGGAACTAAAAAAATAGCCGCCATGAAATTCAATTCCTTGATCTTTTTGCTCCTCAGTGTCGTCAGCTTCGCTAACGCTGGTAACTTTCTCCCGTTGGCCCATACTACAGTTAATCCACCACGCTGGGAAAAATTAGGCGAACGCGCCGTCAACTTTGGACTGGACCGCGACGAAATTTTCGTCACTGCCCGGGAAGGCCGTTTTACTGCCTTACAGTTGCGCATTGAAGGCGCGCCGATCAATCTGCACCGCTGTGTGGTGCATTTTGCCAATGGCGGCACCCAGGAATTGAATATCCGGGAAAACATCGGCGCCGGACGATCGACCCGTGTTCTCAACCTGGCGGGTAACCGGCGGGTAATCACCAAAGTCGTTTTTTGGTACGATACCGATAACGACGCCAATCGCCGCGGCCGTATAGCCCTCTGGGGAAGACACTAGTTCCAACTTTTTGTTTGACTCCCCCACCCTGCCTGCATTGCTTTTAAATACCTGACAAGCAGGTATTTAAAAGCAGTTCGGATTTGTTTTTTAGAACAAACTCAGCTGTCCATTCTTGTATTTGGGGTGCAAATCCAGGTTGTATTCCGGCCAGATCTTGTCTTTAAAATAGCGCTGTTTGGCCAGTTTAAATTGTTTGCTAATCATGTCGGCGATTTCACCTTCGCCCCGCATGCGGGTATGAAAACGGTGGTCGTGTAAATTCCCCGACCGGCAATCGCGGATCCGGTTCAGGACGCGATCTGCCCGATCTGGCAGCGCCTTCCGGATCCAATCTTCAAAAATTTCGGCAATATCGCCATTCAGGCGCACCACCGTGTAGCCAATGGAAACAGCCCCGCGGTCGGCAACGGCTTTGGCCATGGGTAGAATTTCGTGATCGGTGAGGCCCGGAATAATGGGCGCCAACATGACATTGACGGGAATTCCCGCAGTGGCCAATTGCTCGATGGTCGCCAGCCGCTGATTTACACTGGCGGTGCGGGGTTCCAGCATCCGGCGTACCTCTTCCTGCAGGGTCGTCAGGGAAATAGACACGTGTGTCAACCGTTCTTTGGCCAGGTCCTGGAGAATATCCAAATCCCGTAGGATCATGCTGTTCTTGGTGATCAGCCCCACGGGATACCGGTATTTCCAACAAATTTCCAGGATTTTTCGCGTCAGCTGGTATTCGCGCTCCGCAGGTTGGTAGACATCGGTATTACCGGCCAGCATCAGGGGTATGGTATCCCAGCTCTTCTTCCGGATGGCTTTTTCAAACAAGGCTGGCGCATCCTTCTTGATGAGTATTTTGCGTTCAAAATCCAGTCCGGCACTGTAACCCCAGTACGGGTGCGTATTGCGGGCATAGCAGTATACACAGCCGTGTTCGCAGCCCTGATAGGGATTCAGGGATACAGTGAACCCGATGTCCGGGCTGTCCACCTTGTTGAGGATGGTCTTGGGATGTACCTCAATGTATTCAGTGGGAAACGCCGCTTCTTCATCGCTGGTGGCGTCGTATTTCAAGGCCTCGTACTTGGAGGAGGGATTGATCTGGGCTCCCCTACCCTTGCGGTAATTTGCCGGCTGGTCCAATGGTTTGTTGTTTCAACAAATGTAGGTTTTGTTTTTTAATTAAACAAATAATTTTATTTATAAAAAACATCCGACTTAAGTACCCCTTGGGGAGTTAAAAACTTCCAAAAATACCTATCATTAGGAACCAAAACCAAGCTACCATGTCGGCTACTACCCGCAGAAATATTTTCAAGGCATTGGCCTTAGGCACCATTTCATTACCCATTGCCCTGCGCCTGCTTACCGGCGAGAGCCAGGCCCAGCAGGGCGGCGGCTCCCCTACCCTCGCCTCGGGCGAGCGCTACGAATGGAAAATGACCACCACCTGGCCGCCGAATTTTCCGGTATTGGACGAAGCTTGCAAAATGTTTGCCCGCCTGATCAACGAGATGTCGGCGGGGCGGATCAAGATCACCGTGTACGGCGGTGGTGAGTTAGCGCCGCCCCTCAAGGCCTTTGAGACCGTCAGAACCGGTGGCGCGGAGCTCGGCTCAGGTGCGGGCTACTACTGGGCGGGCATCGCTCCGGCCGCGCAGTTTTTCGCCACCGTTCCTTTTGGCATGAATGCAGCTCAGCATACCGGCTGGATCATGAATGGTGGCGGGCTGGAATTGTGGCAGGAGCTTTACGACCAGTACAACCTGGTTCCTTTTCTGGGCGGCAATACGGGCGTACAGATGGGCGGTTGGTTCAACCGCGAGATCAACTCGATTAAAGATATTCAAGGGTTGAAAATGCGGATACCGGGTTTAGGTGGTACAGTCTTCAACGCCGCTGGTGGAGCCCAGGTAACCATGGCGGGCAGTGAGTTGTACACTAACCTGGAACGCGGCGTCATCGATGCAACCGAATGGCTGGGGCCTTACCACGATACGCTCATGGGGTTCAATGAGATTGCCAAATACTACTACACGCCCGGTTGGCACGAACCCGGTACCGCCCTGGAGTTTTTTATCAACAAAGAAAAATACAACCTGCTTTCGCCTGACTTAAAGGTGATCATGCGATCTGCCTCCTACCATACCCACCTGTGGTGCTGGATGGAAATGGAAAAACGCAACGCTGAAGCGCTTAATGTACTCGTAGAAAAGGGTATTCAATTGCGGCAGTTCCCCCAGTCCGTTCTGGCGGAATTCCGGCGCCTGACCCACCAGGTCATCCAGGATTTGGTCGACAGCGATCCTTTCTCGGCCAAGGTATACGCTTCCTTTCAGGCTTATCAGCGCCAGGCATTTAACTATGCGGCCATTACCGAGAAGCGGTTCTACGACGATTTGCAGGTGGAATGAGTTAGATCAGGTTGATTCGAAGGGTTCTGTGGGACTTTGTAAAGTTTTATTTTTGAATTAAAATAAAAAGAAATTTTTATCTGAGTAAAAACAATTAACAATTGATTATTGTCTCTAGACGGTGTCAATTACCCCAACTTTATCCAGCTCAACATCTCGGGAAACAGGATGACCAGCAACAAGACGGCCAATTGGATAAGGATGAACGGAACAATCCCCCGGTACAAGTGCCCGGTGGTAACTTCGGGCGGAGCGACCCCCTTGAGGTAAAACAAAGAGAACCCAAACGGCGGCGTCAGGAAGGAAGTCTGCAGGTTCAGCGCGATCAGGATGCCCAGCCAGATGAGGTCGACGCCCATGGCCTGAAAGATCGGCGCCACTACGGGTACGATAATGAAGATGATCTCAATGAAATCAATAAAGAAACCTGCCAGAAAAATCAACAACATCACCAGGGCCAGGAAGCCGTAGACGGACAGGTTCGCCTGTTCGATCAGCGACACGAGGTAGCGATCTCCACCCAATTCCCGAAAAACAAGTGAGAAGGTAGTGGCCCCCAGCAAGATCAGGAAGACCATGCTCGTCAGGTGGGTGGTTTCGCGCATCACGGCGGTGAGGACCTGGTAACTCCACTTCTTCTCCAACACCGTTAGCAGCATAGCCCCCACGGCCCCCACGGCCGCTGCTTCAGTAGGCGAAGCAATACCCGCCAGAATAGAGCCAAGTACGGTAATGATCAACAACAGGGGCAAAAAGAAGGCTTTGAAGAGCCTACTCCAGTAATTGTTGGCATGGAATGCCGCTACTTCTGCCGCGGGCATAGCGGGCGCCTCGTGGGGCCGTAGCCGCGCGTAGATAAACACATACAACATGTAGGCTACCACCAACAATAACCCTGGCAAAAGCGCAGCGGCAAACAGTTGGCCGATACTGACATTGAGTACACTTCCCAGTAAAATCAATACGATGGACGGTGGAATAATTTGCCCCAGGGTTCCGGAAGCTGCAATCGTACCCGTTGCCAGTTCGATACGGTACCCCCGCCGCAACATGGTAGGCAGACTGATAAGGCCCATGGTCACTACCGTGGCCCCGACTATACCCGTACTCGCTGCTAACAGGGCACCGACAATGACTACCGCAATAGCCAATCCGCCGGGAATACGCCCAAACAACAGCGCCATGGTTTCCAGCAGACGACTCGCCAGACCCGATTTTTCGAGCATAATGCCCATGAACACAAAAAGGGGTACGGCCATCAATTCCTCCTTGGACATAATCCCCAAAATTCGAATTGGCAACAGGTTCAGCACCGAAACCGGTAAAAAACAAAACGCATAGATGAGCGACAAACCACCTAACGTGAAAGCTACCGGATACCCGTAAAGTATAAGTACGAAAATGCTGACGAACAACAGCAAGGCCAGAATTTCCATAACAGGTTATTTATTTGAGTGTTGATCATTTTCTGGTGATTTAAATAAAAGGCATATCCCTTGCAACAACAGCAACAGCATCCCCAGCGGAATAGCGAACTGAATGAGCCAGAGGTTGGGCAGTCCGCTGGCTTCGGTAGACCGCTCCCCCATCTGGAAAGCAGCACTGGCCGAACGCCAGCCCGTGTAAAACAAGACAACGCACCACGGAATAAGGAACAAGAGGGTTCCCCAACGGTCTACGCTGGCTTTATCCGTTGATGACATTTTTTCGTAGAACAGATCTACGCGCACGTGCCGGTCGTATTTAAGACTATAGCCCGCACCGAGCAAAAAAATCAGGGCAAAGCAATGCCACTCCAGTTCCTTGGACCAGGCCAGCGGTAAGTTAAAAACATAGCGTAAAAATACATTCACGAACACCAGCACGACCAATACCAAGGTCAACCAGGATACCGCCCTACCCGTCCATTCGTTTAGCTGATTTATCGCTTTGACCAGGCTGCTCATGTTTTTGCCACCAATGTAAAAAATATTATTTGCTAAGTCCTGCTTATCACCCTTATTCATAAGCCAAACCGTTGCTGACAAGAATTAAGCTTGGTGGATAAAATAATCAGTCTTAGCTTTACTCCCGAAAAACAATAGCTTAGTGTAATTTTTACACTACTTTTGCGCGACTTAATTTTGTGTGGCCATGAAAATAATTGTTGATAGCGGATCCACTAAAGCCGACTGGAAGTTTCTGGCTCCTCACCAGGAGATGATGCTCCACACCATCGGTTTCAATCCGGTTTTTCATTCCAGCGAATTCATTGGAAGTGAAATCCAGAAAGAATTCAAAGGTATCATTGACCTCCAACAAGAAGCAGAAATCTACTTTTACGGTGCAGGGTGTTGGGACAAGAGCCGCAACGCAGTGGTCGCGGAAGGATTAAAGCAGGTCTTCCCCAACGCCTCCATTGAAGTACACCACGATTTACTAGCTGCGGCCCGGGCAACCTGTGGCCGCGAACCGGGAATTTCCTGTATCATTGGCACGGGTTCCAATACCTGTTTGTACGACGGTATTGATGTTCGGGATAATGTCACCAATCTGGGTTATCTTTGCGGCGACGAAGGCAGCGGTACCCATCTGGGGAAAAAATTGATCCGTCATTATTTCTACCGGGAAATGCCAAAAGACTTGCTGGATAAATTTGAGACCTTCATTGGCGGGGGCAAACAAACCATTCTGGACACCGTTTATAATGGTGAGCCGCCCAATGTATACCTGGCCTCTTTTACCCGCTTCATGTCCGAACACACCTACCATCCTTTTATCCAGCGTATCCTTTACCGGTCATTTGCAGAATTCATTGACCGACACGTACGCAAATACGAAGGCCACATGCGTTTGCCGGTGCATTTTATCGGATCCATCGCTTTTGTGTTTCAGGATATGCTGAAGATCGTCCTGACCGAACGCGCTATGCACGCCGGCATCTTTATCAAACAACCCATTGATCGGTTGGTCGAATACCACCGAGAGTTTGTTCATTAAACCACCCCAAATATGGCCAGTAATTTAATCAAACGAATTGCTGTTTTTACTTCCGGAGGTGATGCTCCAGGCATGAATGCTGCTATCCGTGCGGTTGTCCGTACGGCAGCTCACCATAAAATGCACATTTTTGGCATAAACAACGGCTACGAAGGCATGATTGATGGTGATATGCGCCGCCTGGATATTCGCGACGTGGGAAACATCATCTACCGCGGCGGAACGATCCTGAAAACGGCCCGTAGCCAACGTTTCATGACTGCCGAAGGCCGGCGTAGTGCGTACGAAGCGCTGCAGGCTTTTGATGTAGACGCCTGTATCGCTATTGGTGGCAACGGAACCTTCACTGGCGCCCAGGTTTTTTCCGAAGAATACAACATCCCCATTATCGGTGTCCCGGGTACAATTGACAATGACCTTTACGGGACAGATTATACCATTGGTTTTGACACCGCAGTCAATACGGCGGTTCAAGCTTTGGACAAAATTCGCGATACCGCGGATTCCCACAACCGGCTCTTCTTCGTTGAAGTCATGGGGCGTAACTCTGGCTTTATCGCTTTGAGTACCGGCATTGCCAGTGGTGCGGGTAATGTACTCATCCCCGAAGTAGACACGAGTATGGATCGCCTGATTGAATTGCTGCGTCTGGGAGTGAAGCGGAAAAAGATGTTTGGTATCGTTGTCGTGGCCGAAGGTAATAAGCTGGGTACTACCCACGAAATAGCTCGCCAGGTGAACGAGGCCATCGATTTTTACGATACCAAAGTAACGATCATTGGCCACATGCAAAGAGGTGGCTCCCCATCAGCATTAGACCGGTTGTTAGCTAGCCGGCTGGGCTTTGGCGCCGTCGAAGGGCTCATTGAGGGGCACAAAAACGAAATGGTAGGATTGGTCAACAATGAAGTAGTCTTTACTTCATTCTACGATGCCATTACCAAAGAAAAAAAGCCGAACCAGAACCTGGTAAGGATGGCAGAAATTTTGGCCATCTAATTATCTCTTACCTTTTGTTTCAGCCATTCGGAAGATAAAATGATTCCGTAAGGCTGACGAATTCCTGGCTACGGGCACTTCCCTCTTCGTTTTGGTAAATGGTGAGGCTGTACTCTCTTACCGGTACTTCAATTTGTGCAAACGCTAACAGCAAGCGGTTGGGCTGCTTCCCCGGCCTGGGAATAACGTTGCACCGCAGGGTGGTATAGAAATGGTAAGAAGCAGCCAACTCCTGAAAACGCAAGCCTTCCAGCCAGGGTAGTATTAAGCAGAAGTGCCCCTCCGGGCTAAGCAATCGCTGCGCACTACGTAGCAAATCCTGGTGCGATAGCTTGACCGTGTGCCGGACACTGGCCCTTTCCTGGTGATCAGAAAGTACCCCCCCGGAAAAAAAAGGTGGATTACTGACGATTAAATCGAATTGCTCCGTCGTCGAACGGGCAAAATCCTGCAACGATTGGGCAAGGATGGTTACCCGTTCGGTAAAGGGGCTTTGCCTGGCATTTTCGGTAGCCTGTTGGGCAGCCCGTTCGTCTATCTCAACACCGGTAACCGTGGCGTTGTCCTGTCGCTGGGCCAGCATCAATGCTATCAGCCCCGTTCCTGTACCGATATCCAATATGCGTTCCGCGCCGCTGGTAGGTACCCAGGCACCAAGTAAAACCCCGTCGGTACCCACTTTCATAGCGCACTGGTCCTGGGCAATTTCGAATTGTTGAAACCTAAAAATCGGGTTGTTTACGGAAGACATAGCTGTAGTTTAGCTCGAAAATTGCCAACGTATCTAATTAAAAACGTGCAACTGGTACCGTCTGACACCAGTTGCACGTCTTAAACCACCTGTAAGGCCATGTTGTTTTGCCTTTTATCAGGTTATTATTATTGAATATCGTTCAGGTTACGGATGATCAATTGTGCTTCCGTAAACTGGGCAACAATACCCACTATCGTAAATTGCCCGGTAGGGACAGTCGCACCCGAAAAGGTAGCAGCTGTACGGGTAAACAAGGCTATTTGTGCTGTATCATCTTCCAGGATTTTGGATCCGTTGTAGGTTCCTCCCTCCGGCATACTCACATCAACGATTTTCACCAGTGTAGATTCCCAGGCTTCCAGGTTGTCAAGCACCTGTCGAATCGTTGCGACACGTGGTGTTGGCAAGGTACCCGGTCCGTAGGAAACGGCGTTGGCGTTAGGCACGTTGTTCAGCTGCAAAAGGCCGTTGAACTCACTCAATTCCATACCAGAAACATTGATCTCGATCTCTTCACCCAGCGTAAAAACGTGGTTGGCCGTAAAGCGCACCGTCATACCGCCGGTGGCATCCTGGATCACCAGGTTGCGTCCCGTAAGGTTACCGTTGCCGGCATCTGAGGTAACAATACCACGCAGCAACCGGGCTGCCGGAACGGTACTGCCACCATCCGCAAAGAGGGTACGCAACTCCGCCGCAGTGATCGCCGTAGGATCGCCACCACTGCCACCCATGAAGTCGGCGTCTCCAATGTTACGCATGTTCAGTTGCAGGCCATTAAAATCAGACAGAATAGCCGTCAGCGTACCCACCGTAGTGGGGATGGGGGTGCCCGAAAAAGAAGCACTGAAAAAAGTGAAGGTAGGAATGCTACCCGTGCCATCGGCTACGGTAAAACCATCGCCGTAGGTAGGGCCACCATTAAGCGTCGCATTGGTAATGCGAACGAGGGTAGATTCCCAGGCATTCCCATTGGCCAGCAGTTCGGCCACCGTGGCTACGCGTGGCTCCGGAAGGGTGCCGTTGCCTTGGGATGCAGCGTTGCCGAGGGGTACATTGTTCAATTGCAACAAACCATTGAACTCACTCATTTCCTGGCCGCTCACCGTAATTTCCAGTTCCTGGCCCAGGGCGAAACTGTGGTTACCCGTAAACCGTACCAGGATGCCCGCCGTACCGTCCTGGATGACGATGTTGCGGGAATTGAAGTTGCCATTGGCCAGGTCACTGATGACGACTCCCCGAATTTTACTGTTGTCAGGGCCGGCATTTTGGCCGCCCGCGAAGGCCGCGCGAAGGGACTGGATGGAAACCAAATCACCACCGATAGGGCCCGTGCCACAACGGGTGCCCGTAAATTGTACATCATCGGTATTGCGTAGGGTCAGCTGTACGGTTGTACCGAATACCGATAAAATGGCCGTTAGCGTTCCGTTACCTGCCGGTATCGGTTCGCCCGCAAAATCAGCAAAATCACTGTTGCGAACCACTACCGCATTACCCGAACAATCCTCCAGGGTCCGGTTGCGGCCAGAACCTCCGCCGGCAACGGCATAGGTAGCTCCCAGGTCTACATCGGCAAACTGGATATCCTCGAGTATAATCAACCGACTGAGTAAATTCTTAAAAACAGTAGGGTTGTTGAGTACCTCGTTCAAGGTGGTAGGCGTAGGCATTACTTCCTTTTTCTCACCCGCCACCAGGTACTGGCTAATTAACGGACCAGCAATTACTGCTCCACTGGCGTCGCCGGTGATTTGGTAGAGGTTGTTGTAATCGTTGACGTACAGCCCTTTTACTTTGACAAACAGCTCCGTTCCAACGGGGTACAACGCAAACAATCCGGCAGAACCCAAACGGATGACAATGCCAGCGGAAGCGTCTTCAATCACCAGGTTTTGGTATAAATTACCGCTTTCATCATCGGCAACAACTAAGCCGGCGATGATCCAATCTTCCGTAATTTCAGTAGGATTGCTACCAAGTGTATGTAAATCACGAACCTGAGCAATGGTTGCATTTGCCGTTAGCGTGGGTAAGCCCCGCACGGGTGGCTCGTCAAAAGCCTGATCGACACAGCCGGAAAAGGTGAGTCCTAAAATCGCAAAAAACAGGAAGGAAAATAAATATTTGAATTGCATGGTAGCGAATTTTAAATAATCAATATTACATTCTGAAGGTCAGGCTCACAAAATAATTGCGCCCAAAACTGTAGAAGTAATTGTTGGGGAAACGGTTGACATCTTTGGTGTCGAAATCAAAGCGGAACTGCTCGTAGCCGCCGGTGCGAAAATCCTTTTTATCCAGCAGGTTGTTGACGCCTACGTTCAAAAGCAGAAAAACGTTGTTAATCTTCCAGGACTTGCCGCCAAAGAAATCCATGGTAAAAGCACTGGGGGTGCGTTCCTGGTCGAGAATACTATTCCAAAGTTCACTGTCGGGGGTAACTACCTCTTGGATGATGGTCGGATCGGAGACGTAAGAAACGGCTTCGGTAGTTCGTCTTTCCGGGAAAAAGTCCAGCCAGGTGCCCGCAAAGTAGTTGAAGTTCAGGTTGGCAAACCAAAAATTGCTCCCCGTGTAGTTCAGTCCAAAAGTGTAGGCTTCGTTGGCTGATCCGGCTACATTGTAATTATCGATGTAAACGGTGTGCTTAACAACCTCTTCCGCCAATTGGTCCAAATAGATGGTTGCAGTGGGCCGGTTGGTATAAATGTACTGGCCAATGGCCGCCACGGCCGTAGCGCGTAGGGCAGGCGTTACATTTACCTCGACGGCCAACTCCAGGCCAGCATGCTGGCTGTTGATACCTTGCATAATGTAGTTGACAAAACCGCCGCTCGTACCGGCCGCATTTTGTACCACCCGATCCAGGAATAAACTCCGGTTGAAAATCTGGTCCTCAAAGCGGGTCAGATAACCCATGGCGCGCGCCTTAAATTTAGGCGAGCGCAACAAGTATCCGCCTTCCAACGACAAGATTTTTTCCTCCGTCAGGTTGCTGACGACCTGGTTTCGCGTACGCGGACTGGTAAAGGCATCCTGGGTGTAAGGTGCTTTGGTTTGGTAAGCCGCGTTAACCAGCAGGTAATTCCGGCCATTGATTTTATAGGTCAAGCCACCTTTGGCCCCCACTTCGGTAAAAGACAATTTTTCGCTTTCACCGAAGCTGCTGTCCGGGAATTTCCCATTGGCGACTTTGCCATCCCGCCAGTACTTAGACTGACCAATGCTACCTGCCAGGAAAAAGTCGACCTTAGGAAAGCGAAAGTTGGCCTGGGTCCAGGCATTGGTCTGCTGGATGTGTAAATCGTAATCATACCCGAAGCGATCACCTTCCCGCAGAATTTCATTGGGCACCGCAAGATTGTTCTCGGTGAAGATGCCCGAACTGTCAAATTCAGCAAACTTATCCACGTTCAGGTAAAAATCGCCACCCAACAGGTCGTCCACTAGTTTGTAATTGGCGGTGGTCTGGTCGCTGTAAGTCAACCCGAACTGCATGGTGAGGTGGTCGCTAAGAAAAGCTTCCAACACGGTATTAGCCGTAGCCCGGGAGAGGTCGGTCCGACGGTCTTCAATGACGTACTGGGAACGCAATCCGCTGACGGTATTTCCGGCAATGCCATCGGCGTTCTCTATCGTCTGGAAGCCATTGTAGTTGGCCTGGTAGATTTGATCCCAATCGATTTGCCCAATGATCTCGGGATTGTCTTCCCAGAGCTGTTCAATCTCGGTGCGGGTGTCTCCTTCGAAATAGCTCGGTAATCTTCGGTAATAATTGGGGCGTGGGTCGGGCGCGTTGTACCAATCCAGGGCCGTATTACCCGTGCGTCCGGTCTGGAAGCCCAGGGAAGTCGTTAGTGCCAATTTATCGGAAAGCGCCCAATCGTTGCGCAGCATCACCACGGGTTGGTTGATGTTCTGTACCCGTGAATTGCGCTTTTTACCTTCCTGGTAACCCCAGTTGGCGTTGTAGAAGTTGGTGCCGGCCAAGTCGTAGGTTTCCTGGGTGGCCCCAGAAATTTTCCCCCGCTTGATGGGTGCACCGTAAACCGTCAGGTTCAGGACGTTGTTTTTTGCCAGTTGCCGGTCAACGGACAGAAAATAAGAATAGGCATCATAAAAAGTTCCTGCCACGTAACCTTCGTCAGCCCAACGGCGCGAAGCCGAAGCACTGAATGCCCAACCACTGGCCAACATCCCCGTATTGTAGGTAGCCATGACGCGGTTGCGGTAAGTCCGGTTGGAAAGTGCGTAAGACACGTTGAGTCCCTTGCGCTGGGTACTGGCACGGGTATCAACCGTTGAAGCCCCCCCTACTCCACCGTAGGCAAACGTCGAAGCGCCCAGGCCAATCGTATTGGTCCGGTTGCGGAAGACGTCGTTGAGGCCACCCCAGTGATTGAAGAAAACGTTGCCTGTTTCCAGGTCATTGACCGGAAGACCGTTGATGAGTACGGATGTGTAGCGGGCATCGTAGCCGCGGATGTTGAATCGGGCCTGGCCAAAGGTAAAGGCCGCAGCAGAAACAAACACATCGCGGGAAGCCGATAGCACCCCGGAAATGTTCTGGGAACCGCCACCGTTGGCATCCAGATCCCCATCCGCCAAAGAAATGGAGGGGATCAATTCGTCCAGAATGGTCTGGTTCAAACCAACGGCAGCTTGCAGGCGAATGGTCCCCAGGTCAATCTGTCCGGAGTCATTGCCGACCAGGTCGGTTTCGTAGGTTTGGTAGCCTTCAATGCCTACCGATAAATGAAGGGCCTCTCCTGCCGGGATGCCGACTCTTAACTCAAATGCACCAACAGCATTAGTGGCACCGAAGACCGACAATGCACGCACCTCCACTCCTGCGAGTGGTTCGTCGGTAAGGTCGTCGATTACAGTACCCGTAATAACGGTTTGGGCAGTTGCTAAAGTTAAGGGCAGACAAATTAAGAGCAGAAAGGCGAAAGTGGTTTTTACCACGAAGGTGCTCGTCTGTGTCATATAAACTTTTGAGTGAAAAAGCGCTGCAAAGGTAAGCGATTCATTCGCGCTTAAAAAATATTTATACCAAGAATTAACATAAAGTTAAAGGCAGTTGTATGCCAAAATGTGGAACTTTGCCGCGTAGTTTACGTCTCAACAATACACCGTTTGTAAAATTTCCTCCAATATGGGTCTTCAATTGCGTATTTGCTTGGTTTTCGTTTCCCTTTTTTACCTCCAGACTACGGCTAGCGCCCAGGAACACGCTTACCAAATTGGTCTGCTGGGTTTTTACAACCTGGAAAACCTGTTCGATACCATTGATACCCCAGACGTTAATGACACCGAGTTTACGCCTGCTGGCCCCAAACACTACGACACCGAGATGTACCTCGACAAACTGGGCAATCTGAGCCAGGTAATCAGCGAAGTAGGGGCGGATTTATCCCCGGATGGCGTTGCGATACTGGGGGTGGCGGAGATTGAGAACCGCAGCGTCCTCGAGGACCTCGTTAAACAACCAGCGCTGGCCAGCCGCAATTACCAAATTGTCCATTACGACAGCCCCGACCGGCGCGGTATTGACGTTGGCCTGCTGTACAATCCCAAATATTTCACCGTTGCGGAAAGTCGGTCGGTACCGGTGATGATTTATGACGCCACGGACAACAGTCGGATTTATACCCGGGATATTCTGCTGGTAGGTGGTGATTACCAAGGGGAACAGCTGTACGTGATGGTGAATCACTGGCCTTCCCGGCGGGGCGGAGAGGCGCGCAGTGCGCCCTTGCGCAATGCTGCAGCATTGATTTGTAAAAACCTGAGCGATTCGCTGCGACTAGCCGCTCCGAATGCCAAGATCGTTATTATGGGTGATTTGAACGACGACCCCGTTTCTCCCAGCGTGGCTGACGTGCTACAAGCTGCCGGCAAAATAAACAAGGTGCGGCCCGGTGGTTTTTATTCCCCAATGTGGTCCTTCTTTCGGCAGGGTATTGGCACCACGGCCTACCGCGACGCCTGGAGCCTTTTCGACCAGTTGGTCATCAGCGACAACTGGCTGGATAACGAACAAGCAGGCTATCGCTTTTACCAGGCTTACATTTATAATCCCAACCACCTGGTGCAGAAAACGGGCCATTTTATGGGCTACCCCTTCCGCACTTTCGCCGGAGACACTTACCTGGGGGGATACAGCGACCACTTCCCTGTCTACATGGCGATCATTAAGCCCAAATTTTAAATGACTTAACCTTTTTACTGACGTGTATTCCAAAGAAGAAGTCACCCAATTGCGGAAAGCGTTCTGGACAACCTTTGGCCAGTACCTGCGCCCCATCCCTGGTTCCGAAGGGGAAAAGGTGAATTGGATCAACTACAGAACGGGCTTCAAGGGCATGAACTTCCGCATGGATGCCAATAAACAGGAAGCCTACATTGGTATCGTCTTTAGCCAGCCGAATCCAGACCTGCGCATCCTGTTCTTTGAGCAGCTGCTCGAACTTAGATCAGTACTCCACGGAGAATTGGGCGAGGAATGGATCTGGGAACAAGCCGCCCGCAACGACCAGGGACAACCCATTAGTCAGGTCTATCAAATACTACCCGCAGTGAGTATCTTCCAAAAAGCAGATTGGCCACAACTGATCTCTTTTTTCAAACCCCGTATAATTGCCCTCGACGAATTCTGGTCGACAGCAAAGTATCACTTTGAACCTTTAGGCTAGTGAAAATCCAGAGCCGACTAAATTCCTGCAATAAAATCAGCTTTCTTACCCGGACGAATCAGCTACCCCAAAAAACGCGCTTTCCAATCCACTAATGCGGCGGTCTCTACCTTGTGTTCCCCAGCATAATTGAAAGGCTGAAAATCCAGTTGGCTGGCAGCAATGATCCCTTCCATAACGCCCAATCGTTCGGGGGTCACGAATGGATCGTCATCTCCGTAGGCGCAGTAGAGTTTTTTGTTCGCAAAGTAAGGCAGGTGCGGCGCGTAGTCCAGGTCTTCGGGCAGTTGCCCCGCCCAGAGTAGCAAGTGATCAAAGCGAGGAAAAGAATGCATGATCCAGCGTACCTGGGTGGCTGTACCCTGACTAAAGCCCAGGAGAATAATTTCTACCTCGGGGTGGCACAGTGGCACATACGCAGCGTAGAGTTGATCCAACATGGTCACAAAGTCGCGAATCTCATCCAGGCGGTCTTCGCGGGTCATCCAGGAAGCCACGGGGGGACCCGAGAATCCTCCCCAGTAGAAACGAGACAATCCTTCCGGTGCCAATACCAGGGTTTGAGCATCCATAATGGGCACAAAGCGCTGGATAAAGGTCTTAGCCAACTGGCCATAACCGTGCGTGACGATCCAGAGTTGGCGGATGTGGTTGCCAGGTTCACCCAACAACGCATAATGAGCCGTACGGGCAACCTGGGTAGCATGTAATTGTGGTTGGTACATAAAGTGGGCTAAACCTGCATGTTTTTCACCATTGCATCCGCCCAGTTCGAACCCAAATCGGGATGCAGGTCCAATACTTCATCACGCCCCAGGGTGTACCAAACGACGTCTTGGTTCAGCGGACTGTACACCAGCACCAGGTCAGTGAGGACGTTGTAAGCCCCCCGGGTTTTGCCATTGGACAGGTCATTGTAGAGGGAAGAAGCAAAGGCAGAACAATCGATCAACTGGTTATCCGAGTTCAGGTAGCTGGAACCCGCAATCACCTGGCACCCCTGGCTGTAGTTAGAGATGCCGGAGCCGGTCCAGTGAATATTAATGGTATTGTTAGGTCCTTCAATGCCTGCTGCCATATCCGCATTGCTGAGCCGGTCATCACCGTCTTTGTCACGGGCCACCATTACCCCCGTACCGGTGTAGGGCTTGAGTGCTTTGTAGACTTTCTTGATCTCACTAATTTTGTGCCAGGCCATCCGGTATTTGTGCTGTCCTTCTACCAGATAAGATTCGTCGGAACGGGAAGTTTCGGGTCGTGGGTCGGTAGAGCCGTAGAATTTGAACACCTGTCCGCGAATGAGCAGCAAGAAGAGGTCGTCATTGCCCCGGTTGGCCTCCCCCTTTTCCTGGTTGCGGCGAATCCCAACGAGATGTATATCTTCCGGATTCCACTCCCAATCGTCAATTTTGCGGGTGTCGCCGGTCTTCGGCGCATTTTTCACAGCAGTAATAACCGGATGCGGTTGAGCCTGGTAGTGTGCCTTGGCATCCTGTAGCAGCTTAATCCACATTTGGTATTCCTTAGATGGCACCGGATTTTCTCCGGTCCACCAATGTGCAACTTTGCCAGCTTCATCCCAGCGATAAGCGTGCTGGCGGCTGCGGCTGCCGACAATGCCGTCGGGCACACCAATGTCTGCTATTCCCTCAATGGTACGTACGTACTCTTGAAACAGGCGGGTTCCTGCTAAAGTCACGTAGCCAAAAATGCCCTTCTCCTGGTGATAGGGCAAAAAACCGGCGCGCTGTAGAAAATCCTGCCAGGAGGTTACGAGATCCGGTTTATTGGTCGGCTCAAAAGCATTCCAGTCGCTGGTAGCTTCGTCGCGAAAATGCGATTTGGCCATGCTGGAAACCGCTATAAAATCTTGGTGGTAACGTTTGAAAAATTCGCGCTCGTTCTGCGGGCGGGCACCGTTGTCTACCGATCCCAGGCGGATCGTTTTAAACTTTTCGGTGCCATTCATCTCACTACTGAAAATAGCCATAGGTGTTATGCTTTAAACAATTTTAATAATCGGTTTTTATCCCCTTATCAAAAGGTACGCTAAACTGGTAGCCCAGGTTATCGGCAAGCTTGTCATCCAGCACATCCACCCCGTAACGCACCTTACGGGGATCGTCATAAACCAGGGTGCCCATGAGGCGGTCCCAGATGGAAAAGATATTCCCGAAGTTTGTGTCCGTCCACGGCCGCTCAAAATGGTGATGGAACTTGTGCATATTGGGCGTTACAAAAACCCAACTCAGGGCTTTATCAACCCGATCGGGAAGCGCAATGTTGGCGTGGGTGAAATAAGTGAAAAATATAGTGGCAATGCGGTAAAACAGGTAAAAGCCCAGCGGGATACCAAAAACAACAATGGTGGCCAGGGAAAACACTTCCCGGATGAGGTAGTCTCCCGGATGGTGCCGGGTACCCGTGGTGGCATCTACCATGGTGTCGCTGTGGTGAACCAGGTGAAACTTCCACATCCATTTGATCCGATGAAGCAGGTAGTGGGCAAACCATTGCGCCACAAAATCGAGGGCTAAAACGGCAACCAGCAGTTCTACCCAGGGATTGAGATCGACGAGGTTCAGGACGCCAAAATGATGGGTACTGAGCCACAGGAAAACCCCAACCGTAGCCAGGCCAAAAAGCAGGTTGATGACAAGGGAGGTGGACAAGAAAACCAGGTTTCGACCGGCATGGCGCCACTTTTTGTAGTCGGCCCGGGCCAACGGGACACTAAATTCGAGTAGCCAGGTGATCGCAAGACACAAGAATATCCATCCCAATTTTTGCAGACTGGTCATGTTTTCAAAAAAAGCGGTAAAGGTTTCCATTGTTATTCATTGAAGTATTGAAGCCTAAATTTAATAAAATCCCGGGTAGCTTTTATTTACTTATTTTTTTTTCTGGCGACAAGTTTGCGCAAGCGTAGAAAAAAGTATAGTTTTGGCGCTCATTAGAAGAGGTCGTTTAGCTCAGTTGGTTTAGAGCGCCGCCTTGACAGGGCGGAGGTCACTGGTTCGAATCCAGTAACGACCACTAAGGAAAAAGCGTAACTTATTGTTAATCAATTCGTTGCGCTTCTTTTTTTATACATCAATGTACACTATAAGGTACACTTTCTGATCAAAAGGTCAATTGGGCAAAAAATAACCGTACACCCTTGACAGTTTTTTTTGGAATCAAAACCAGGTGTACGGCTGAATAGGATCAAAGATAAGATTTTCCCTTCTCCATTACAAACAAAGCCCCTACCACAATGATAGGGGGGCTTAGTGTACAAATGACGCAAAGGGGGCAAAGTTGGTGTGTGAAATAGCGGTGCGGGGCTGCGAGGCATACAGCTTAGTATCAACAGGGATTGCACCCCCGTACCCCCCCATCTTCGCCCGTCCCCGTGCTGCTAGTGAAGTAACGCGGTACCGTATTGTAGTTAGAGTAGTTCACATTGGACAAGGTGGTGAGCTCCATTACTTCGGCGTCGGTCAGCGACTTTGCCACAACCATTTGCGATAGGGGAAAATATACCTTTCCGTTGCGTTCCGTTCTGTAGTGGCTCAGCTCGTCCAGGCGTTGCCCGTACACTGTCCGCTCTACCTCGTCCACAAAGAATAGCTTAACCGGCGCTTGTAGGGTCTTTGATAGCCTGGTATAGCTTCGGTAATCGGCCAGGTCGATCCCGGTTTGGTCCCGACTAAACAGGCGTGGGTAGGTCTTAACGTCAATGGCGGTAAGTTGCCCGGCCCGGTCAATTGCTAAGAAGTCGACCGGGTGCGATCCTTCCCCCGGATGATACACACGGAACCCCCAGCCCTTTAGCAGCCCTAGTACTATCCTTTCCCCTATATCGCCCTTTTGCGTCGTTTGTAGGGCTTTAAAATCGGTCATACCGCTACGGCTTTAGGGGTTGGGCTTTCCCTGGTGATCCGCTTTCCGGTTTCCCTCACCAACTTATTCCCCAGGGCTACACTTTCTCCGTATGCTTGACGGTGGAACCAAGGCAAAATATGGTGCTCCCTAGCCATTTGGCCCGCAATGAATAACGGAATATCTTCCCCAAATTCGGTAGCAACCCCCTTCAGTACGCCATTGAGCAAGCCATCATTAAAAACCGAGTGTAGCATTCCCCGCACAAGCTCGTCAGGGACTTTATAATGCCAGTTGTTTTCTAGGTGAGCAATAGCGGCCTTTGTAATTAATTCCAGGCGTTCGCCGTCAATCTCTACGGTACCGCGTTCCTGCAAAAATTCGCGGCAAGCATCCTTTAGGTAGCCGCCGTCATTAGCATCAATCAGTAGCTTTTTTGTGGCTTGCTTTGCCCGCCATATTTGCGAAGAACTACGGGTTTTGGTTAGCCTGACAATCGGACAAGCTTCCAGGGCTTCAAAGTCAATGAATGGTACTTCGGCCCAACGGCTACGGTTTTTGTCAGTCTCGGAAGGGATCAAGAAAGTAAACCACCCATCCAAGCCAGCCCGTAACAATCCAGCCAGGTAAGACGGATCACCAAGGCGGGAAATATCCAAACCTAGTTCACCGGTTTCCTCGTCTAACATTAGCTTACAAGCTTCGCTTTTCAGGGTCAATTCAAACCGGGTCACCTTTCTATAATTCCGTTCTTTGGCTTGCGGGTCATCCGGTTCGATCACCCCCCTATCAACCCAGGATTCAATAATATAATTTTTGCTTTCCCCTTCTACTATCTCGCCCTTTCGGTAGCCCTTAGCATGTTTATTTGACTTTGAACTACCCCAGTGATATAAATCCAGCTTGCGCCCAATGTTGCGCGAATCATTCGCCACGTCCCGCCCTTTGGCTTCAATTTCACCGGTAAGGAACCTAGAATAAATCTCTAGTAAATCGTTGGTGCTGTCAACCGCAATATCTAAACGGGTGATGCTTTTTACACGAACGGACAAAGCGACTACGACCTCATTAAATAATTTCTCCCACCCGTCCCGGTATAGATAATGATTCATTACTTTGATCTGCGAAGCGGCCGGGTCCAGGACGTTACCTTTTCTTGGTAGTGTAACTATTTGGGCGAACGGTTCCGGCTCCCCCTTAAATTGCAAGTGATACAAGTACTGCCAATGTCCGGCCCCTTTTTGTATCTGGATTAGTTCTATCTGCTTTCCCGACCTGGTGGTCATGGCTGCCCGCTTCGGTGGTGCATCGGTGCCGGATGCAAACAAGAACCCCAGTGTGTAGACTTCAAACCAATCTACCGAAATAGACCACTTGTAGAGTTGACCGACGGTTGACTTATAGTCGGTCAATGTGACAAAATCCTTTTCGTGATCATTTTTTTCACCTACCTTTGTAGGGCTTTTTGTTGTGGTGTGTACGCACATTACGATAGAATTTTTGCCCGTATGGAATTACTAGTTCCTGCGGGCTTTTTTAATGCTCGCTACGGACGGTTTTTAATATGCCTTTTGTTGTGTGGCCTTGCGGCCTTGCTTTTTGTTGTGGTGGCCATCGTGACGGCCGTCAATACATCGACGTTTTTATAATGCAATCTACTGCCAGCGTGCCCAACTAATAACGGGTGTAGGACTTACAAACAACTTGGTTATGCCTACTTTACCCGTCTTGCGCTCGCATGTATAGTGAGTTGCACCGGACGCGGGAACGTCGAAAACCCTTGGCCGGTGCTACCCTGATTTATTCTTAACTGGCTTTCCGCTTCTCAGTCAATTCGTACAGATCGGAGAGCTTAAACCGGACGGCCTTCCCGAATCGGTACGGGGTCAAAAATCCGTCCCGGCGCATATTGTCAATGGTGGATACACTTACCCCCAGGACTTTGGCGGCCTGTTTTTTGTCCAGTAGTCTTTCCTGCTCCGTTTCTTCTTGTTCCGGCCGTTCTGCGATCCAGGTTAACAGATTTTCGATCTTGTCCAGCTTCGCGGCTAATAGTTCAAATGGGTTATTCATAAATCTGTTTTTGGTTGTTTTCGTTATTGATACTGCAATGATACGGGGCTGTGGCAGGGTTAAACCGGGTTTAAACCGGGTGTAAATTTTCAACTTATTATTTCCTGCTCTTAGGGTTCATTATCTCATTCAATTCATTTTCAGCCATTTGTAGGGCTTCGGGGTAGTCCTTCAACAATGGCAATATTTTTCTTATCCGGGCTTCATTGTTTGCCCCGTTGATACGGTCCACCCTGTTTTTTACTTTCTGATACTGGTTCCTAAAGGCTTCGGGCTTCCCTCCGTGCTTATCAGTAATTTCCCTAAAAGCCCTGGTTTCATTTTTCGTCAATAATGAATAGCTACCCGTCATTGACCTATAAAAATAGCACAAAGCCCTTTCCAAGTGGGTAATGGTTTCCAGGGTGACGGCGGCGGGGTGATCTTCGGCCGCTTCCCTTTTGGCTACCTGATCTAATTTCCCCCTATTGATTTGGGCAATCTCTTTTATCTGCTTTAGGGCTTGTAGGCGGGGAATATTGTATTCCGATAGGTCAGGGTTTCCAGGGTTCGCCAAAAGCAAATTATTGAGTAGGTTCCAATGAGGATACATCGCTTTATCAATTGCCTTAATCAGCCAGTCATAAAACCGTGGATTGGTTTCCAGGTATTCCCGTTCACAATTCAGTAAAAAGACGCTTCGGTCTTGTTCGTTTTGCAAGCTCCGTACTAGTTCGGTATAGTTCTTTTCGGTCAGTAGTCCGTCAGGTTTCATATCTAGGTTTTTATTGATTGACTGTTTATTTAGGTGGGGGCAATCACCAGGACCACCCCCACCGCATCGGCCCGGATCACTTCATTTGTCCAGCTTCGGCCCGTTGTTTTTCGTCTACGAGTAGTTGCAAGCGGTCACGCTCAGCGAGTAACAACTTTATTTGCCCGTACATATCGCGCTGCTGTTTGTCTACCAGCAATTGCAGCCGGTCACGCTCCTTTATCAATAACTCAAGGTGCGTATAATTGTCTTTTAGGCTCATATTAGAAAAATTTAGGTGTGAAAAATTATGCTTCAAATTCCATTAGTAACGTGGCACCGGTCATGCGTTCGGCGTCGTCTCGGTCGGTGACCTTGCGGCCCTTGGTGGCTATCCGTTCAATACAGTGCATCGTTGGGTAACGGTCCCAGGGTGCCCAATACACTTTGTAAAAGCCTGGTGAACTTTCGACCTTTACCGCTACGTGGTACCAGATGTCGCCGGGGTGATCTTCGCGCACTTCGACGGCTATTTTTAGGATCTTCATTTGCTTGTTTTTAGGTGTGATAAATTGTCAGGCGAAGGGTCAGCCAGAAAACCCCGACCGTTTGCGCCGGATATTTCCAGCAATCGATTTTCTCGGTGGTGATCCGTGGCAGGATGAAAAAGCGACCGGACCAGCAGGTCAGGAATAATTTAGTCCTCATTGTTTGCCGCTTTTCAGGTTATCAACTACGGTTTCCCAATGTGCTACCCACCCCGAATTATTTTGTATTGCGTCGGTGGTACGCTTGCAAACTTTGCCCGTCTTGCGTTCTTCGACAATGGCTTTTTGTTGGTGGCTACCTACCCGCTTTTTGTACTTCTTTAGTTCCTGCAGTGCGTGACGTAGGTCTGCATCCTGGTAGGCATCGGTGGTTGTGGTTGGTGGTTGGTTTTTCGTGGCCCGTGGTTGGTGGTTGGTGGTTTTGGCTTCGTGGTTGGTGGCGTATAAAGGGGGCACGGCGTTGTCATGCTCTGCAATCTGTTTCCATATCTCGGTGGACGATCGGCCGCCCCTGGTATCTAGTTGGTCACTTGGCCGCTGCATCATCGGACCGGTGCCGGTGGCCGAGCTCGTGCCCCCCTGGTGGAATCCTATTTTACGCCCTGGTGGCGGTAGTTGTTCCGGCGGCGTCTTGGCTGCGATCCTTAGCACCCTGTTTTCATCGTTCCCCTGGTGATCTACCACTAATTGAATTGTCACGTGCTGGAGTGCTTCGGTCAGGTCATACGCGGCCCCCGGTTGCGGCGGTAGTGGTGCCGGTGCCGTCCGGTCAGCGAATGCGGTGATACGACTGTGGAGGAACTGGTTCACCCGTTCCCGGATCGCTGCCAACCCTTCGGCAATGGCTCCCGGCCTGAAGTCGTAACTTTCTATCAATACGCTCTCGCTTATCCCTGCTCCTTTGCGGTAAATGCGATCCAGGATGACGGAAACGGCGAAGATGAAAAGGCAAATTAGGGTGAAAAGCCCCAACCCGCTACCGTACCCCGTGACCGTTGCCATGCGTTTAGCTTCGGCCGTGGCGTTGGTGGCCTTGACTTCGGCGGCTTCGGCTTTGTAGTCAGTAGCGGCGGCCCTGGTGCCCTCGTGGTAAGCTTTCCGGGCTTCTGCCAGGTCAACGGCTTTAGCGCTGGCAAGGTCCGCAAGTTGCCCAGCCTTTTCCGCTTCCAGGTTGGCCCGGTCTTGCCTTACCTTATCCTTTTGCCCGGCGTAACTTTTACCGGTCCGGGCTTCTTTGCTTTCGTAGGATCGCAGCTTCTCGTCTTGCGCCCTGATCTTTCCGTCAAAGGCGGTGCCCGTGGCCGCGGCCCTGGTATCATAGGCGGCCGCAATCATTGTGCTATCGGCGGTGAAGGTGGCGGCCTGGTAAGCGGTGGCGGCCGTCCGGGTACTATCGGCGGCGGTAGTGGTGCCTTGCTCAGCTTCGGGTGTGAAGTTGTCCACAATTACGGAACTATTGGAGAAGGAAAGATAGCCAGACGTTGCCATCAGGACCACGGCCAAAAGCCAGACTGCAATACTGATGGGGAGATGGAGACCAGACCAGCGGCGGAACAAGATACTATCAACGGCCACGGGTGCCGTTTTTCTCAGTCCTACCTCAATAACAGCGGTAGCCAGGCAAGCGACGGCGGCGGAAAGGATCACCCCGGCGGCTCCCAGGTTTAGCGGCTTAAATCCCTGCTGGCAGCCGGTGAAGATGATACCGACTTCGGTCAGGCCCGAGACCAATTGGCTAAAGAACCCTGCGGCGGTGACTGATTTGGCCAGCGGTGCGTAATTGTCAAAAAATGCCTTATCCGTTGGAAGGCTGGTTAGGTTTTTCATACCTTGTGAAATTCTTTATTGTTAGGAATATCTACCGGCCGGTTCCCGTCGAAAGTAGCCGGTTCGGTAGATTTTGATTATTTCGCAATCCTCAACGGACTGCTGGTAGTTGCCTTGTTAATTTTGGCCCGTATCCCTTCCAGAACTTCCAGTTCCTTAGCGGTCAAGCCCCATTTTTCAGCGTTTTGTTTTGCCAGGACGGTAAGCTCGTGAACCTTCGCGTTTTCAGGCGAAAGCTTATAGGCTTCGTGCTTGGAAATTGCAACCGCGTTTTGCTCTTTAGTCACGCGGATATACTTCATAAAATTGGTTTCGGTATTGTGGCCGGTGATCTTCATTATTGCAATACTTGACCATCCATCCAAATAGGCGTTTGTGGCGAAGCTACGGCGGCCCGTGTGGGTCTTGATCATCTCCCAGCGGGGAACCTGCCTAACCTGCAATTCGCCCCCCTCGTGGCGCTTAAAATTGATCTTTTCGTCAAACAGTCCGCTTTCCTTGCCTACCTGCTTGATAACCCGATTAAGTTCAACGTCGGTAATCTTCGGCGCGGCTCCGTCGTATTTCGCAAGAATGGACTTAACGTAGGGGTGCAGCGGGATAACAAGCTCGTCTTTCGTCTTTTTGGCTACTATCCTGATCACGGGGTAACCCTCAATTTCCTTTACATGGTCGGTAGTCAGTCGGCTATAATCGCTAAAACGCAAGCCAGTATAAGCCCCGATCAAAAACAGGTCGCGGGCTCGCTCCTTTCGTTCATTACCTGATAAATCCAGGTGGTAAAGCTTCTCTAGTTCCTCTTTATTGATATAAATCTCGTTTGATTCATCGTCCTCAATTTTGACTTTAGCGAGCTTGTAGTCTTGGAACTGGTTTATTTTCTGCCGGGTTGCTTCATTCAGAAAGACTTTAACCCGTGCTATTACCTTTTTGGTGTAGCTGTTGGTGTGGCCTTCGCTTTGTAGATAATCCTTTAGGCGAAGAAAAAAATGGTAATCCATCTCGGGAAAATCAAATTCCTGCTTACCTGAATGGCTGGCAAATTCTTGCAACTTGTTCTTTGTCTGCTGGTAGACCTCGACCGTTGATTTTTTAAAGTCCGGACTTGTGGCCCTGTCCCTGATAAATTGATCAATGAAATTGAAAAAGGTATTGGTGCCCTTGATCTTCCCCGACGCAATATCAAGGCGGTGCTTCAAATCGGAATGAGAAGCGGCACCCTTTTCTTTAACCAGGTCGGCAAATGCTTGCTTTGCTGCCTTGTCGATCGTATCCAACAAGCTATTAATTGCCTTCGCATCCGGGTGACGGGGTAAAACGCGTTCCTTGTTCGCGCTCCAAAGGTTAGGCTTAACTGATTGACGGGTTGAATAGACAAAACGCGTTCCGTTTAAGAACCAACGGAGAATGATAGATGTGGTTTCTGTGCTGTTTTTGTCTTGTAGGTAGTAATGCGGGATAGCTGCCATTGCAAACGTGGTTTTGATTCCGTGTGCAATATAAGGAACCACCCCAATACCATGTACATCAATATGTACAAATTATTTTCACTTTTTGATAACTCTTAATAGACCTTGCTTTACCAGTTAACAATAATACCCTTTAAAACAAAGGCTTTTCGGTGGGTTGGTAGTTGGGGGGCATTACGGCTTATCAATAGGTTCGGGTCCAGTAACGACCACTAATCAATAACAAAAAAGCGCATCCTGCCAGGCAGGATGCGCTTTTTTGTTTATACCTGCCGGCGAATCGCCGCGCACAAAATTCCGGTAGCAACGCCCGCATTCAGCGATT
>Ga0208544_10000361_pt1 | contig 36749 bp, 30 predicted proteins | sample DEB08_DNA_9_FD_184526 | JGI IMG/M metagenome (GOLD analysis project Ga0208544, IMG submission 184526) | Aqueous microbial communities from the Delaware River and Bay under freshwater to marine salinity gradient to study organic matter... | ecosystem: Environmental > Aquatic > Marine > Coastal ... | reverse complement strand
GAAAGCCGACCGCATCATGTATCGCCGTTAGGCCGTCGAGTTGCTCCTTGAGGCTATCGCTCAAGTCGTCATAGGCCTGGCCCATGTCGGCAAACAAGGTATCACCGCCTACGTTTGGGATCTCTTGTGCGCGCAGAATGGAACCCAAGGAAGGGGCTGCGCGCCAGGTCACATCGCTGTGCCAGATATTTTCCGTACCCTTGTTGTCCTTGTTGTGGGTGATTCTGAGAAGTTCCGGAAATTCAGGGTCTTGGGCCGCAAAGGGATGAACCTCAAGGGTGCCAAAGCGCCGGCCAAAGGCCAGGTGTTGTTGAGACGTGATGTTCTGGTCTCGAAAGAAGATCACCTTATAGTCGAGCAGTGCCTGATAAATTTCGGCGATCGTGCTGTCCGGCAGTACTTGGCCTAAGTCGATACCGGAGAGTTCGGCACCAATGGTCGGACTGAGTTGTTCGACATTGAAGGCGGCTGAGGCTTGTTGGGCTAAAGGCATATTGACGATCCATTGTGGCTGGATAGAGCGGCTTTATTAAACCTTCGATGGGAACAGAAAGCCAGTTGCGTTATGTCAGTGGTTATTGTCTGTGGTTTGTTAACGCTATCGTGCCTGCCAGCCAGCGCCATCGAAGGACCAAGTGCTAGACAGAGTGAGATCCGCCGATGAAAAGCCAATGGAGAAACAGTAGTCACAGACTTCCAGTCGCCAATCACGGGCGAGTTCGTCATAAAAACATAGGTCAGCATTGCTCAGATTGATCAACAGTGTCACTTCGCCTGCGGCCGCCAATTCGACCCGGCCAAAGCCCTTGAGTTGTTGCGGTGCGCGCAGGATCGATGAGTTGGGGCAGGCCACATAAAGTTGGACGATAGTCGCACCGAGCGTTGCACCGGTGTTAGTCACATTCACCCTAAGGCAGAATCCTGAATCGGTGCTATCTACCGTCAGGCCCTGCACATCAAAGCGGGTGTAGGACAGGCCGAAACCAAAGGGAAATTGCGGTATTTCTTGATTCGCTTGCATCAACCCATAACCATGCAGATAGTCATGATCGACATTTAATGAGGTGATATCCCAGGGCACATGTTGATCGAGGTGGGTTGGAATAGTGACGGGCAGGCGACCGGAGGGGTTGGTCACGCCAAACAGAACGTTGCTTACCGCATGACCACCTTCGCGTCCCGGGTACCAGGCCATGACGAGGCCGTCTACTAGGTCAAGCCAGTCTGTGACCTCAATGGCGCTGCCGCCCTCGAGCACCACGATAGTTTTTCGAGCATGGCCGGCGGCCGATTCAATGAGTTGACGTTGGGGTTCAGGCAGGGTGAGAACCTCACGGTCGCCGCCACGAGCCAGATCGGAGCCTTCAGCTTCCTGTTGTTGCGTCGGAATAAATTCGCCTTCATCGAGATAAGTCAGGCCGGCAACGACAATGCAGGCGTCAAAATCCCCGAGGCTCTGCAGGTTATCGCTGCTGTTAAAATAGGTGAGTTCTGCGCGTTGCAGCAGTTGCGTGATACCTGACAGGATGCTGGTCGTGTCACTGGAAGTGACGAAGCTGCTGCCGCGGTCGCCGAGATTGGCTATGGTCGCGAGATCGCCCACGATGGCGTAGCGCTTATCAACGGTATCGCTAAGGGGCAGGCAACGCGCCGCGTTTTTCAGCAACACGATGGATTTCTCGGCAACTTCCCGCGCCAATGCAATATGCGCTGGGCATTCGACGACATTAGCATCAGGCATGGGCAGCGAATTCAGGTCCCAGGCGAGCTTGGCGTATAGGGCGCGGCCAGCAGCCTGGCGTAGCGTCGCTTCGGTTAAGGTGGCGGCAGTGATCGCCGCATGAATCTTTTCATCAGAAAACCTAAAGCCCGCCGGCATTTCTAGGTCCATGCCTGCGTTCAACGCGGCGGCGGTAGATCGAGTGCCCAGGAACCAGTCAGATTCAACGAAGCCTTTAAAACCCCAGTCGTCGCGTAGGATATGGGTCAACAACTCGGCATGTTCGCCACAGTAGGTGCCGTTAAGTTTATTATAGGCGCTCATGACAGATGCCGCGCCGGCCTCCTGGACGCAACGCTTGAAGTGTGGCAAGTAAACTTCGTGGAGCACTCTGGCTGGCACGTTCGCACTCATCTCGAACCGCGTATTTTCAACGTTATTCACTGCAAAGTGTTTAGGGCTGGTCATCACATGATTCTGCGCGCCAGAGATAAATGCCACCGCCATGGCGCCCATATGAAAAGGGTCTTCAGAATAAGTTTCTTGGGCGCGTCCCCAGCCCGGGTGGCGCAGGAGGTTGATCGTCGGGGCCAGCAAGATATTGCCGCCGCGAGCTGCGACTTCCAGTCCAATCGCCAGGCCCACTCGGCGCTCCAGCTCGACGTCAAAGGTTGCGCCGCGAGCAATGCCCACAGGAAAAGCGGTGGCCTTGCCGGTCCTTGCCCCGCGAGGTCCATCCACCATCTTGAATGGCGGGATCTGTAATGACTCGTCGCCACCGGCAAAGTACAAGCCAGCCAGCGGTTGCGGTTGTAGGCCACGAATCTCGTTGATCAGCTGTGCCAGGGTCATACTGTTCACTAGTGCATCCAATCGGGCTTGCACAGCGTCATGGTCGATCCCCAGGCCGCGGTTGCCGGCGTGAATCGCCACTGGGTCAAAGGCAAGGATAGTGTCGGTCATCGGGCGGGACTCCAGAAATAGGGTGTTGGTTTGACGCTAAAGTGTTGGCCCAGTGAGCCCGACTAAGGGGCAGCGTCGGGGTGTGGACTAGATGGTTCACAGTGACCGGTTTTAGGTGCTAGCGTCATCCATAGTGCGTTTCTGCGACAATCATACGTCGAGGAGATTTGGTTGTGTCGGCGAATTGACTGATGTCTGTGGCTATCGCCTGGCGGCCTGCCTCTGTGGCATAAAAACGTTCGCGTAAATCCAGAAGAGAGTCAAAGCCACAGAGCGCAACACCGTCAAGAGCTGGGCCATGAAACCGATGAACAATGCTCAATTGCCGGTAGTGCGACATGGCCTCGTGCACCTGTAACGCCAGAGGTGCATGTTGGTCGCGCCAGTATTGGTCGGCATTGGTGTGACCGAGATCCGGGTGAGCAACGAGTGGGAATAGGCCGATAAAGCCCGGCAGGTTCACCGGTGCGTCTGGCGTCGCCGAAGCAAAATTGAGCGTGTCAGGCGCGCTACGAGATTTGATCACCCGTTCATAGATCAAATAGGCGCCGGCTTCAGTGGCGGCCAGAAAGCCCGCGAGATCATCGGTACTGGCAGTCACCAACGCCGCGATCGGCAGCTGCCGGCTAGCGGCGCGTTCATCCACAAACAGCTGGCCACGATACCGGCGGGCGAGGTGTTCGGCCCGCGCACAGTCTTTAAAAATAGCGGCGAATTTGAGTGTGGCCACAGGCACCTCCCATGCAGTGATGGGCTGAGTCTGCGGTGTCGTTTGGCAGACGTCAAGGGCGTGATCTGCCTACTGCGGGTGGGCAGGTGCTCGTCGGTCTTGGGCAGGAGGCGATAGCTGCTGATGGTATGAGTACGGGCCTCGAATACAATCCAGGACTGAATACCGATCCGCATTATTGTCACTGCGACCTACCCGCAGCCACTGCAACTTGCCGTAGATTTCGACTGGGTGATCGCCAAGGTTCAAATCGCGCGCCAAGATCACTGGCCCGCCGCGGTTCGGGCTGGGTCGGTGTTGAAGCCCTGACGTCCTGCTGATGGCGCTATTAAGATTCCGGATAGCCCGTGAGTTCCAGAAAACCTTGGCCGGCCGTTGTGCCTTCAAGGGTGACCGGACCTTCCCAATAGGGGAAGGCGGTGTTCAGCCAATGAGCCTCAGTACGCGGCGCGACGATCCAGCTCTGACCTAGACCGGGGAGGGCAACGCGCCAGTGCAGGGGTAATTGGTGGTGAGTATTGGCACCGGTCTCGACGGTGGTGAGTCGAATGGGTTCAAAGACGATATCAATCTTGTTCAGGGTGGTGGCTTTGCCCTCAGGCGTGATCCAGCTACCGCTAACCCAGTCTTCGCCAGCAGCTTGGCGCAGACGATAGATCATCAGAGCATGGCCGTCGTCGAGATGCACTGACAACCAGTCCCAACCGGGTTGGTCAGGTGCCAGTGGTTGTGAGCTCCACTCTCGATCCAACCAGCCTTGGCCTGTAAGCTGAATCGTTTGTTGGTTGCGGGTCACCTGACCGGTGATGGTGATATGGGGTTGGCTGTAATAATAACTGGCTTGTCCCATATTTGATTTTCGGCTGTAACCCGCATTACCCTGCAAGACCCACGGCGTGGTCGCATCCAGATTCAAGCTGACCTCAAAATCCTCCACAGTGAAGCTGAGTTGGCCTGGCAACGGACTCGATCCTTGCCCCTTGAGCATCCCGTTATCTAGCCAGGCCTGAAACTGATTTGGAGAATCCGTTGCTGTTGTTGATTCCGGGTTGGCGGTGACCTCATTGTTCGTTGTCGATTCGACCCCCGCCTGGCCAATGCCACCGCGAGCAAACTGTTGTTTGTACACGTGGCCCTCGGGTGTGCTGAGCGCGGTGTGGGCCATCCAAACCTGGTTGCTAGACCAGCCACCAGGATCAGCCTGGGGACTCATGGACTGACGAAACAGCGTCCAATGCACATCATAGTGCGCGCCGCTGGCGTCCATTAAATTAGCGGTCAAGTACCACCACTCTATACGATAGTCAGGGTGCGGCAGGTGGTCCTGTGGAAACTTAAGCGCTGTGCCCGGCACGACGGCAGCATAGCCCGTTGGATCACCCCGCAGCAGTTGATAGGCTTCGCTCGCCTGTAGCTGCCACGGCAGCGCCATACTAAGCAACACCACTATTTTTAAATAGCTGTAAACGTGCAAGTCACTCATAACGGGTTTCATCCTGAGTCACCAGCTAGTTGTTGGATGGCGGTCGGTAGGGTCTGTCTGACTCGAACCACAGATACCGTAAGGGTGGTCAGGACAATTCCCAGGGTCAGGATGCCGAGTTTGGCCAATGGCCACCAGGACCACAACAGGGGCATGGTCCAACCGAAGGCGATCACATTTAATTTGTTAATCAATAACCAACTTAAGCTGAAGCCGAGAGGCAATGACAGTAACAGGGTGACAGCCAGCATTAGCAGCAAGGGCAGGGCGACAATTTGCAGCCACTGGTTGAAATTCACACCCATAGAGCGCCAGTGTGCATATTCCGGCAGACGTTGCTGGTGCACCGCGAGCAGGGCTGTCAGTAATGAGAGTCCGGCGACCAATAATGTCAGCGTGTTCAGGGTCGCCGTAATGGCAAAGGTGCGGTCGAAAATCGCAAAAGATATCCGTTTGATCTCACCCTGCAGCACCCATTGTCCAGGTTTGATCCCTACGGCTGACAGGCGACTGCTGAGCCAGTCGGGATCAATTTGGGCGGATGGTTCAGTCAACCATAATCCTGCGCCAAGCAACTCAGCCGCTGGCCAGTGCGCCATGACGGTCTCGCTGGGTAAATAAAACGCCAGACTCGAATTACCATAGTCGTGTACATAACCGATGATTTCGAAGCGCCGCAGGCCAGCTGAGGTTGGCAGCTCGATCATGCTGCCCAGTGGCGTGTGCGCGAGATACCGCACTTGCTCGTTAGCCAGAATGGGGATTACAGGGCCATCACCTAAGCGCCAGGCTTGGAGCGCCTGATCTTGAACCTGCTGATCAGACATCCCCTGGTCTTGGGCCAATACCATGCCAAGCGTATCTGGCCCGTTGAGGTCCAAGCCGCGAATTGAAGTGGGGCGATCTTGCCAACGCAGATCCAGACCGATGCGTGGGGAGTAGCCACGGAGCCAAGGCGCTCGCTTAATGGCCTCCTGATCCAGCGACTTAACCTGGACGTAGATGTCAGCCGCCAAACGGGTTTCCAACCAATCGCCCAATGCGGTTCGAAAAGAGCCGACCAACGTAGTCACCCCGATATTGGCGGTGAGTGTCAGTAATAGGGCCATCAAGGCGATACGCAGGTGGGGCAGTTGCGCGAGCGCATCGGATACCGCCCAGCGCAGTAACCACTGTTGTTTGGGCAATAGCCGAGCGCAGGCCTCGATCAGGCTCAGTACCAGCCAGGGCAGCAAGAGCGCGCCGCCAAACATCACCAGCGCCAATATCAAAAATCCTTGTTCAATGCTGGCCAGCCAGGGGTATAGGGTTGCGGCAAGTCCGAGTAAGCCCATAGCCACGAGCGCCATCCAACGGATACCGCGCTGATCCAACTGCCATTGCGCGGTGGTGTCCCGTTGGCGGCGAATGGACGCACGCGCTCGCAACCAAAGGGGCAGCGTTAATGCCAAGACCACGCCGGCGAGACTCAGCCCAAAAGCCAGGAGCACTTGCGTAGGGCGAATGCCGATTAATGTTCCCAGCTCTGCGGCATAGAGACTCTGCAGGCTTGTGGCCATGGCGGGCAATAACAGTTGGCTTAAGGCATAGCCCATGACGAGGCCAAGGCTCGTACCAAAGAGGCTCCAGAGTAATGACTCAGCAATGATAGCAATGCTCAGCATCCCAAGGGAGATGCCCATTTCACGCAGCGTCGTTAAGGTTCCTTGGCGTGCCAGTAGGGAGAATCGAACGGCATTAAAGACTATGAACAGACCAACGGCAAAGGACAGTAGGCCCAGGGCAGTGAGGTGAGTGTGTAGGCTCTCGGTCACTTGGGCGAGATCTAATGCTTGATGGTTAGTCACCAATGTCAGGGTCGCTGGCAGCAGCGCGGCGAGGCGCAATTGTTCCGGTTCGCTGAGTTGCCCGACGCCCAGATAGCTGAAGGTATCGGTGCCCAGAATGGCCATAGCGGCAGCGATGTCCATGAAAACCCGCTGGCCTTGTTGAGTTTGAGTTTGAATTAAAGCCGGTGGCAGGCGCTCACCGCTGGCAAGAATCAGCCGTTGCCCTGCTTCAATCCCCAACTGCGTCGCCAAGGACTGGGGATACCAGGCCTGGTAATCCGGTTGAATCAGGGCCAGCCAGCTTGAGGCTCCAAAAGGGTTACTGTACCTGGCACTCGAACCGAGGCCATTGCCAACAGGTAACGCCAATAAGTCAGTGGCAATGATCGCAACCGAGCGTCCCTGGGCGTCGCGCACTTGAGTTTCGATTACCGGATAAAGCGGGTCAAACCCGGCTCGTCGCAAGCCAATATAGTCTGGCACCGCGATGCCCAAACCGTTGTCGCTGCGTATCCAGTAACGGGCCTCGGCGCCGAGTAATTGGTCGGCATCAGCGTAGCTGCTGCGGGCATGATCGTTAATGAGTTGAACCGCCACCCACAGCGCGACCCCGCTGATAAGGCCTAATCCCATGGTCAGGGCTTGGCCCGGATGTCGGCGGTAATGGCTAATGAGGGTCACAAAGACCCACATCATCTGTTTGAATTGCCGCAGCAACTCAGGTGTCTCGAGCGAGTACTGGAGTGATGCGACCGGCCTGCAACAGCCACTGACGATCCATATAGCTTGCCATCGCGGGGCTGTGAGTCACCATCAACAGGCTGCTGCCGGTTTCTTTAAGGAGGTTGGTCAATAATTCCATCACGCTGTGGCTGGTAGCTTCATCGAGATTGCCCGTGGGTTCGTCCGCAAGAATGAGGCGTGGCTGGTGCATCAGCACTCGGCCAATGGCGACCCGCTGCTGTTGGCCCCCCGATAGTTGATGAGGTAGTCGCCCTAGCAGTGGGGCGAGTCCCAGCTTGTCAATCAGATGTTGTTGCAGCGTGGGGTTGAGCCTGTCTGCTAGCCGAGCCTGGAGCAGTAGGTTGTCGAGCACGCTGAGTGTTGGTACCAGATGATATTGCTGGAACACCAAGCTCAAGGTTTCGCGGCGCAGATGATTCCACTGGCCGTCGTTGAAGTCGCTGGCGCACTGATCATTAATCATGATCTGGCCGCTGTCGGGTTGGTCGAGTCCGGCCGCGAGGTGCAACAGGGTGCTCTTGCCACAACCGCTCTCGCCGAGCAGCGCTGCTGTTTGGCCCGCGGGCAGGTGCAAATCTGCCTGGCGCAGCACCTGGATATCGCCATCGGGCTGGTAATAGGTCTTGCTGATTGCAGAGAAGGTGAGCATGCCGGCACATTAACAGAACCGAGAGAAAAACGGCATCTGCTGGTTCGCCGTCGAGCAGAACGGGCAATTTCCCAGCCGGAATCTAAGCCTGAAACCGAGTAGCAATTCAATGATCGGATCGCTATGCTCAAAGACCCCTTGAAAGCCGATTGTGGAGATGCTTATGCCCGCTGTATTCGTGCACGGAAACCCAGAAACTGCAGCCATTTGGGACCTGTTGATACCCGCCTTGGACCGTAAAGATGTGCTGACCTTAGCGCCCCCCGGCTTCGGCTCACCGCTACCGTCAGGCTTTAACGGCACCCGGTTGGCCTACCTCGAATGGCTGACCAAAGCACTTGAACAAATCGGTGAGCCCGTTGATTTAGTGGGTCACGATTGGGGCGGTGGTCATGTGGCGGGGCTCGCGCTGACTCGCCCAGACCTTTTACGCTCTTGGGCCATAGATGTGGCTGGGATTCTCCATCCAGATTATCAATGGCACGATATGGCTCAGGTATGGCAGACACCGGGCGCTGGTGAGGCAGCAGTCGCCGGTATGATTGCTGCGCCGGTGGCTGATCGCATCGCGATGTTTGTGGCGGCGGGCATGACAGCGGCGATCGCGACTCGGGTTGTGGCGGCCTTTAACCAAGATATGGCGCACTGCATTCTGGCGCTATACCGCGACGCCGCGCAACCGGCGTTGAGTGAGCTGGGGGCAGATCTTACGTCAATGGAGTCTCGGCCTGGGTTGGTGATTATTGCCGAGAATGACGACTATGTTGGTACTGACGCCATGCATCGAGAAGTCGCTAACCGAGCTGGGGCGCAGGTGAGCGTACTGCCAGGAGTCGGTCACTGGTGGATGGTGCAGAATCCAACTGCCGGTGCCGCCATGTTAACGCGGTTCTGGGCGTCGGTGGATTAGCCTGATCAATAATCAACTAACAGGAGCCACTGACTTGTCGGTTAAAACTTTTCTTATACCCAGTTTTAAGACCCAACAGGGCGCAACGCTGGATCTACAGTTAACCTACGTCACCCGTGGCCAGTTGTCGGCGGCGAGGGACAATGTCGTGCTCGTGTTAACGTCTTACGGCGCGCAACACGGCAGTGATGGCGCGCTGGTTGCCGACAACCAGCTGGTCGATATGTCCACGAAATTCGTGATAGTCATCAATATGTTCGGTAATGGTTTGTCTTCATCGCCGAGTAATACGCCGTCGCCTTTCGACGGACCGCGGTTCCCTGTTTTGACAATTCACGACAATGTGGCTTGCCAGACATTGCTTATCAGGCACCTGGGTATCGAGTGTATACAGCTGGTAATGGGTTTTTCCATGGGCGGCTTGCAGGCGTTTGAATGGGCGAGTCAGAATCCCGATAGGGTGGATGCCGTTCTGCCTATCTGCTCGGCGGCGAGAGTGTCTCGGCATAACGGGGTGTTTCTCGGTGGCGCCAAGGCAGCGTTGGAGGCGGACTGTGCGTTCGCGGATGGCGATTACACTCAACCGCCGGTCAAAGGTTTATTGGCTTTTGGCCGGGTTTACGCCGGCTGGGTGTTTTCTCAAACGTTCTTTCGAGAAGCACGCTATCAGGCGTTGGGCCTGGCTTCTGTCGAAGCGGTGGTAGAATTTTTGCAGGCCTTTTTTATGCGCCGAGATGCCAACGATCTGTTGGCTATGTTACAAACCTGGCAGCTGGCAGACATCAGCGCCAATGAGGCTTATGGGCGCAATTTCGAGGCAGCCCTGAAGGCGATCAAGGCCAGGGTGATCTTGCTGCCTTGCGAGTCCGATCTGTACTTTACGGTTGCTGATAGTGCCCTAGAATTGACCCATCTGAGAAATGCAGAACTCAGGCCGATAGTATCGCAGATGGGTCACTTTGCGGGAGGTGGTATGGACCCAGTGGGTAAGCTCAGCATCGATCAGGCCGTGGCTGATTTGGTGGGTTAGTGTAACAGGGTCTTGAGGCGTGCCTAGGATTGAAGTCGCCGGTCAGTATTTCGCAGCGCGAACAACTGACCGGCCTTCTTCACGGTCTAGTCAAGACTGTCTTCCGCAATGAAGTAGCGTGGATCCTCGATGACGTTGACTTCTACCAGGTTGCCCGCCTTGCGCAGCAATGACCGGCACTCGGCGTTCAGGTGCACCAGGTGGAGAGTTTTACCGGCATTCAAGTAACGTTCAGCGAGGGTATCGATGGCCTCCAATCCAGAGTGATCACAGACTCTGGACTCAGCAAAGTCCACGACCACGTCGTCGAGTGATCGAGTGGGATCAAACTGCTCAAGAAATGAAGTGACGGAACCGAAGAACAAGGGGCCGCTGACAGCGTACACAGTGGAATCTTTATGGTCATCTCGGGTTTCCACGTTAATGTGTTTAGCGTGTTCCCAGGCGAATACTAGGGCCGAGACGATAACGCCGGCAATGACCGCGAGCGCAAGGTCGGTGGCCACTGTCACAGTGGATACCAGAATCAATATCAAGGCATCGCTGCGGGGTACCTTGCCGAGAATACGAAAGCTACTCCACTCAAAAGTTCCGATCACCACGATAAACATCACGCCGATGAGTGCCGCCAGCGGAATTTGCTCGATCATTGGAGAGGCAAACAGGATAAACGCGAGAAGAAATAGCGCTGCAGAAATCCCCGACAGGCGGCCTCGGCCGCCGGAATTGACGTTGATCATGCTCTGACCGATCATCGCGCAGCCTCCCATGCCACCAAACAGGCCCGTGACCGTATTGGCGATACCCTGACCCACACACTCTTTGTTGCCGCGACCGCGGGTCTCTGTGATCTCGTCCACAAGACGTAAGGTCAGCAGTGATTCGATCAAACCGATGGCGGCCAGAATGACTGCATAGGGAAAGATGATCGTCAGCGTTTCAACGTTCATGGGCACCGTGGGAATATGAAACGTCGGTAAGCCCCCAGCTATGGAGGCCACATCGCCCACCACTCGGGTATCGAGGTTTAAACCGATCACCAGCAGACTCACGACGACAATGGCCGCCAGCGAAGAGGGAATTGCGGTGGTGAATTTAGGTAGGAAATGAATGATAGCCATGGTCACGACCACCAAGCCCACTAACATATAGAGTTGATCGCCGGTCATCCAGGCAACATCGACAATGGAGCCCTGCATGAAAGTACCGGTCAGCCAACCGGGTTCGCCGGGTTCGCCAAATTGGCTTAACTGCGCCAGAAAAATCACGATAGCCAGGCCATTAACGAAGCCGAGCATTACCGGATAGGGCACCATTCGAATAAATTTACCCAAACGCAAGGCGCCAGCGGTGATCTGTAAGATCCCCATTAGCACAACGGTTGCGAATAGATATTCGACGCCGTGATCTGCTACCAGGGCCACCATGACGACGGCCAGTGCGCCGGTGGCACCGGAAATCATGCCTGGCCGGCCGCCGATGCAAGCGGTGATCAAGCCGACCATAAACGCCGCATAAAGACCGACTAAGGGATCAACCCCCGCGACGAAGGCAAAGGCTATCGCCTCAGGAACCAGCGCGAGTGCGACGGTTAAGCCAGATAAAATGTCGTTCTTAGCGGTGGTCACGCGGGCAGGCTGGATCTCAAACATGCAATGATCTCAATGTTTCTGAAAAGAATAGGGCAAGTGCCCAATGCCGCGGTTGTCAGGAACGCAGTCTGTCAGGACAGTCGATTAATTGCTGCGTCTGGTCGCGAGATCCGTTCAGCCAGGGTGGGCGTTGTTGCGGTGGTACGACCAGATGGTGGGCGGGAGTTTACGTTATGCGGCGTTGCGACACAAATTCCACTCTCAGGTGCGCCACGGGGCTAGGTTGGGCTATGTTGGGTTATGTTGGGCTATGTCGCGATATAGGGTGCAACGTCAAAGCCGAACATGCCGTAGCGTGCGTCCACGGCTGCCAAGGTTTCCGAACACCAATAGTCGGATCCTGGCGCTGGAAAACCCAGCACCGTGCGCTGCTCGACCGTTGCCCCAGCAATCAACCGTTCCAGAAACTTGTCGTCTCGATAGGCCTGCCATGCCCAGCCAGTATGTAGCGTGCTGATCCACTCGCTGGCTGCTTTGCGGTAGGTTAGGTTGTGGGCAAGTCGCCGCGCGCCAGGCGCCAGCGGCGTGCCGCGGTGCCAAGTATCATGCCGGTACAACAAGAGATCACCGCGGCGATACAATGTGCGTACTTCCCGTTCGTACAGCAACTGGCGAAAACCTGCTGAGGCGGGACGCTGGCTGGCAAAATACGTCTCTGCGGCTTCACGATTGTTGATATACCGCAGGTCACCGATGCCCGGCGAGTCGATAATCGGCCACCGATAAGCCGGATCGTTCGCGCCTGTGCGCGGCACTACCGCCGTACCACCGAGTTCATCCTCGGCGTCGCTCAGGTAGAGGATCATCTCCACAGCCTCTGGCCGTTGCCAGGGGGGTGGGTGAACCAGCGAGTGGTTCGGATAGTCCACGTGAATACGCTGGTCAGCGTTATCCTGAAGTCCAGGGGGCGCGGGTTGATTAGCGTCACGACCGTACTTAGGCCAAAGGTCCGATTGGCTTAACCGCAATGTATCAACCGCCACCCCCAGCAAGTCGCTCACGGCTTGTAATAACTGCGGGTGTAGGGTGACTTGGTTGAATACATTGATTTTGGCGGGAAAGTTCAAGGCGCCGGCACTGCCAAAATCGGTGAAGTCAGCGGCTGCGGCGCTACCAGCTGCTGGATAGTGCGCGCCAGCTGCCTCGGCCAATTCATCCACCATCGTTTCGGGCAGTAGGCCGCTGACAAAAGCATAGCCTGAGTCTCGCCACTGTTGTACTTGGGCGTCCGTCAGGCGCTGGTCATTCGTGACAGGTTGGGCGGTAACGGTTTTTGGCGGCATTGGCGGCTCCGAATCGTTCGGTGTCAGGACACCGTTTCGTCAATTTTCTCGAGACCACACCACATGGCGATAAAGACGGCGATGGTGGCAGTGATCCGTTCGATGGAAGCGATGCTAACCCGCTCGTCAAAACCGTGGATATTATCGGACCAAGGGCCATAAACCAGGCAAGGTGTGTCATCGTAAAGGGCGAATACGCGCGCGTCGAGATAGGCCAAGGAAGTCATGGATTGCAGTTCCTGTTGAAAGACCGAGCGGTGAGCCAGGGTTAAGGTTTGTTCCGCGGCGCTGCCTTCCTCCAGCTCATAGCCTTGAGCCATAAAACCGTTGAACTCGACTTCTGGCGGATTGTTGGAAAGGAACGGGTGGCTACCAGCGGCCTGGCGGATAAAGTCTTCAATCTCGCGGGCGCCCTGTCTAGCATCCTCGCCGGGATACAGTGCCGTGCGGACTTCAAAGGTGCACCAGGCTGGCACGGACGAAGCCCAGTCGCCACCGCTGATTTTGCCGACGTTGACGTTGATGGGCTTCTCGAGCTCAGCGAAGTGGGGGAAATTGACCTTCAGATCATTGCGTCCCTGCTCGAAGTCTTTGAGCTGGTTGATCAAGTACATCGCCGCATCAATGGCATTGGCTCCACTGCTGGCTTCAGCGACGTGAACCGGTCGCCCGCGAACGTGGACCTTGAACCAGATGACGCCCACGTTGGCCCTGACCAGAGTGTTGTTCATGGGTTCGGGAATGATGGCGGCATCGGCGCGGTAGCCCCGTATTAGCGCGGAAAGCGCGCCATTGCCGGTACATTCTTCCTCGGTGACGGATTGCACATAAACTGTGGCGGCGGGCTGATAGCCTAATTGCCGCAAGGCATCCAGGGCGAAAATATTGGCGGCGATGCCGGCCTTCATATCGCCGCTGCCACGACCATACAGCCAGTCTCCATCAATGTGCGGCTCAAATGGGGGGCGGGCCCACATATCCAAAGGCCCGACCGGCACCACATCAATGTGACCATTGAGGATCAATGATTGTCCCGTTTCCTGCTTGGGGCGGTGGGTACCGACTACGTTGATGGCATTGCTGTAGTCCACATCTACGGGGGAAAATCCCGGGTGAGACTCGATGGCTGAAACATCGATCTGCCAGCGGTCCATGGTTAAACCGCGAGATTGCAGCGCCTTGAACAAAAAATCCTGGGCGGTGTGTTCCTGCCCACGGACCGAAGGATGGCGCACCAGGTCCTGAGTAAAAGCCAGCTGATTCGCCATATTGGCTTTTACAGCCTGAATAATATCTTGTTCGATTTTAGTGTCTAAAGACATGTTTTTACTCTGTCAAAAAAGTGATCTGTCTGCATGCTATCAGCTGATTCGCAGGAGTGCGAATACTGCATCGGCGACTGGGACCGTTAATTGCCATCCGCAGTGACAATCAATACTGTATCGACATGGAAATTTGTTACTATCGGGGCGAAGCGGTGAACCACCAATAATTTTTATACGATATTCAGACCAATTGAACGAGCAGGGAGACAGTATGACGGTAACGTGGAACTATGGTGACATTCTCGATGCGGTGGGCGATGTAGTGCCTGGTGACAGGCCCGCACTGATTCATGGTGACAGAGTGGTGACTTGGTCTGAATTCGTCGCTCGGAGTAATAATCTCGCGGCTAATATGCTGGGCAATGGTGCCAAACCGAATGACAAGATCGCAATTTATATGCGTAATCGACCTGAATATCTCGAGGGTTTGACCGCCGCATTTAAAGCCCGTCTTACCCACGTTAATGTTAATTACCGTTATATCGATAACGAACTCATCTACCTGCTAGACAATGCCGATGCGACGGTTTGCATTTATGCGGCGGAATTTGCCCCAAACGTCGCGCAAATTCGTGGCCAGTTGCCCCAAGTCACTCAGTGGATCGAGGTCGACGATGGCCATCTGGGGTTGGAAGATGCATTGCATTACGAAGACCTGGCGACCACCGGTGATGGCGCGACCCTGACGCATCAGCGGAGCCCCAACGACCAGCTGTTTATTTATACGGGCGGCACCACCGGTATGCCGAAGGGCGTTATGTGGAGTCAAGATGCACTCTGGAATGTATTGGGTGCTGGCGGCAACGTCAGGCTGGGTGTGCCGCCTTGTGCTGACATTGACGAGCACCTGGCGCGGGTTAAGAGCGCCGCGGCGGGCCCAGTGAGCCTACCATTACCACCGTTGATGCACGGCACTGGACTTTTGTCTGGCCTCTCTGCGATTGCCGGCGGCGGCACCTGCGTGACCCTGGTGTCCAAGAGCTTTGAAGCAGAGTTAGCCTTGCAGAATATCGAACAGCACCGGGTCACCACATTGACCATCGTTGGTGATGCCTTCGCCCGACCTTTAGTAGAGTATATGGATGCCAATCCGGGTAAATATGATTTCTCCTCGGTGGTCGCCATCACCTCAAGTGGTGTCATGTGGACTCGAGACGTGAAGGCCGGCTTGCTGCGCCACAATGAAAACCTGTTGTTGGCTGATGGTTTCTCGTCCTCCGAGGCGATAGGTCTGGGGTCTTCGATCATGACCAAGGATCAGGCGATTGAAGTCGCCCAGTTTACGCTGGGCCCTCGGTGCAAGGTGTTTACTGAGGACGACGTCGAAGTCATGCCGGGATCTGGTGAGTCCGGTATGGTCGCGGTCTCAGGTTTCTTGCCTGACGGTTACTACAAAGATCAAGCCAAGACTGACAAGACCTTTAAGGTGATCGATGGTGTGCGTTATTCAATTCCTGGCGATTTTGTACGCGTCGAAGTGGATGGTAGTCTAACGTTATTGGGCAGGGGCAGTAATTGCATTAATACCGCAGGCGAAAAGGTTTTTCCAGAGGAGGTCGAAGAAGCCTTGAAGCATCACCCCAGCGTCATGGATTGTCTGGTCGTGGGTATTACCGATGCCAAATGGGGGCAATCAATCACCGCCGTTGTGGAACTCAATCCGGGCTTCGAGCTGGAAGAAGTGGAATTGAAGGACTTTTCTCGCGCCCATCTAGCGGCGTATAAGATACCCAAGCGTATTCTGGTACTGGACAGTCTTGAGCGTGCGCCGAACGGTAAGGCAAATTATAAACTGATCAAGGATTTCGCCGAGAAGACCTTGGGTGTTGGCTAACAGGAGGCTAACAGGAGGCTAACAGCTGGCGAACTGCTCGTGACTCAGGACGCCAGCGCTCCATCACCCGCTGAGTTAGCGAGTCAAACTGGAACCAGAAGATGGGCGGCGATGACGGCCAGTCGTGCAGGGTCGCCAGACTAGCGTATAGCTTACGGCTTAGCGCTAGATCGCTGCAGATTATCCTTGCCGCTGAATACTGCTAACAAACAGCGTCATCACATACCGCTGCTCCTCAAGAAGTAACCGGCTAGCTTGATCTGCCGGATCATTGGTGAATTCGGCGTTCCGCCGGGTTTGATTCCGCAGCAGGCTGGCGAGTCCGTGAACGCTAGCCCAGAGGGTGCCGGCCAGAAGCTCTACCGGTTTGTCGAGAAATAGGCCTTGATCCTTACCCCGTTGAATGGTCCCCGTTAGCACGGCAAAACATTCGGCGCCTGCCAGCGTTAGTGCCGCATGATTCACAGGATCGAGCAAGGAGGAGTCGAAAAATAATTGATACTTTTCTGGGTGGCGCAACGACCAGCGAATATAGGTGAGTCCGAGTTCTACTGTGGCCTGGACGATGTCGTCACGATATCGTGCTGCGACCGGCAGTAAATCCTGGGTCATCAGCTCGAAGCCTTGCGTTGCGATAGCGGCGAACAACGCGTTTTTCGATTCGAAATGCCGGTAGGGTGCCGTCTGTGAGACGCCGACTCGCCTGGCCAGTGCACGCAAACTGAGTTGGTCTGCAGACGATTCCAGTAACTGTTGGCAGGCGGCATCAATCAGTTGTTGCCGTAAGTCGCCGTGATGATAAGTCGAAGCGATTGGATTTTTAGTCGATATCGTCATCATTGCCCCCACTGGTTTGGCAATTGGCCGTGTGCTGATGCGGTTGTGCTCAGTCCAGGTTCCGCAAGCCAATGTGGTTGCGATGGTTGATTCTAACAGTAGAATGTTGACAACGTAAACATGCAGTCTAGAATGGCAGCTTGCTTGGGCGTAACCACGGAGGTTAGATGTCGACCCGACTACGAATGCAGCGAAAGCTGCGCCTGCTAGCCCTGTTAACGATTCCGGTACCGATGGTCATATCAATGATGGCGGCCGCTGATCTGCTGCCTGTCACGGCGACCACTGTGCATCAGCAATCGTCCTACACCGTAAGCCGACACTATGCTGGCGTATTGAACCCGTTGCGTACGAGCATGCCAGGATTTGAAAGCGGCGGCGTGGTAGTCCGGGTCGCAGTGGAAGAGGGCGATGCGGTAAAAGCCGGTGATCTATTAATCGAGCTCGACTCTGCCGCCAGCCGCGCAGAGTATCGGGCGGTCAAGGCGGAGGTTCAAAGCGCCCAAGCCAGTCATTCTGCTCAGCGCGCTCGCCTTGAACTCTCTCTATCGAGCCTACAACGTTACAAAGACCTGGTCGTGAAGGGTCATGGTGCTGTGCAACGGCTTGATGAACTACAGATCCAGAGTGAGATTGATGCCGCTCAGGTTCAGGTCCTCAAGACCCACTTGCAGGCGACTGTGGCGAAGCTAGTGTTGGCGGGGGTGCGTCTCGGAAAACTAAAGATCACCGCACCTTTTGATGCCATTATTCAAGCCAGGCAGGTGGACGAAGGCAGTATTGTCTCGCCAGGACAAGCGGTCATGACCTTAGTTGAGCGTGGTGAGTTGGAGTTAAAGGTCGGCATACCCGATGCCATGGTCGGTTATCTGCGGCACGATCAATTTTACCAGTTCAATGCAATGGATCGCTCGGTTAGTGGTCGACTCACGGCAATTTTACCGGTCGCGGATGTTGTCACAGGAACCGTGACCGCTGTATTTCGCTTGGCTGATGCTGGCTTGTATGCAGGCACCCTAGCCGAGTTGGTGATGAGTGCGAAAGTTGATGAGCCAGGTTTTTGGCTGCCCTTGAGCGCGTTATCAGAAAGTCAGCGGGGTTTGTGGTCGGTATTTGCAATCACCTCAGGGTCGGCCGGACAAACTGTTGAGACCCGTCTGGTGGAAATTATTCATCGGGGTGACGATGCGGTCTTTGTTCGTGGCACGCTTCGCGATGGCGAGCGTATCGTGGCAGGTGGCACCGCTCGAATCGTTCCGGGACAGCGGGTAAATATCACTAGCGAAAAACCCACCATTGGGTCGGCCAGCGCGAGTCTGACCCGTGAATAGTTCGGCGTTACCGCCCAGCAAAAACCCAGAGGCGGAAGTCCGTTCGGGTCTGGGCGACCTGTTTTTCCGTTTACCGCGGCTGACATTCCTGGCGATCGGCTTCATCGTGTTAAGTGGTGTTTCAGCATTTTTAAACCTGCCCCGGCAGGAAGATCCCACCATGACGGAGCGCTATGCCAGCGTCGAGACCTATATGCTTGGCGCCTCGGCATTGCGGATGGAAACACTGGTGACCGAGAAGGTGGAAAATGCTCTGCGGGAAGTACCAGAGATCAAGACCTTACGATCGTCCACTCGAGCCGGCTATGCATTCATTGATGTTGAGTTGTATGACTCGGTCGGCAAAGATCAGGTCGAGCTGGTCTGGAGTGAGGCGCGTGACAAGCTGGGCGATTTAGCTAACGACTTGCCTAGGGAGGCATCGACACCAAAATTGACAGCGCGTGGACCATTAGCGGTGACGCTAGGCTTCGCCATTGTCGCTAAAAATACCCCGGATTCAATTCAGGAACGGATCGCGACCGAGTTAAAGAGTCGTTTGGCGGCATTACCGGGGACTAAAGAAACGGATTTGTTCGGCGAGCCGGAACAAGAGATTTTGGTGGCGGTCAATGCCGACGCGCTAGCTCGGGTTAATCTGTCTATCGACAACCTGGCAGGTATTATTCAAACCTCAGACACCAAAGTGGCTGCTGGGGAACTCAATACTCAAGGGAGTTCCTTAATTGTCGAGGTTAAGGGCGATTTGGATTCGGTCGAACGCATCAAAAGCATTTCAATTCGCAAACAGACGAATGGCAATTTTATGCGTCTCGGAGATATCGCCAGTGTCTCAAAGACCTATGTTGATCCGCCGCCGACATTGGCGATCATTGACGGTCAACGCAGCATCTTGGTGACAACCATTATGGAAACCGGGCGGCGAGTGGATCAGTGGACCGCCGCGGCTAAAAAAATAGCCGCAGATTATGCCCGCGAGCTGCCTGATCAGGTGCAGTTAAAAGTGGTTATCGATCAGAATTACTACACGCAAGAACGCCTGAGTGATCTAGCCTTGAACCTCACCGCCGCCATTGTTTTGGTGCTGTTGGCCTTGTTCTTCTTGATGGGTGTCCGCTCGGCGCTGATAGTGGGCGCGGCCCTACCCTTGACCCTGTGTATGGTATTAGCTGGCCTAAGCCTAATGTCTATCCCCTTGCACCAAATGTCGGTCACAGGGCTGATTATCGCATTGGGTTTGCTTATCGATAACGCGATTGTGGTGGTTGAAGAATACAAGATCAATCGTCGTCGGGGTCGACCGCTTGCGGCGTCGGTGAGTCAATCGGTTAAGCACCTGTTTGTGCCCTTGCTGGCGTCGACAGCCACCACGGTATTTGCTTTTATGCCGATCGCTACCAGCCCCGGTGGTACCGGAGATTTTACCGGTGCCATGGCAATTTCAGTGATGTTGTCAGTATCCGCGTCTTTTCTGCTGGCCATGACGCTGATTCCGACATTTGCAGCCTACCTTGACCGGAGATTTCCGATCAAATCCTCTGACCACGATTCCTGGTGGGTTAAGGGCTACACCAATGCCGCACTGGCGCGAAACTACAGGCGCTCGATTCGCTGGATCGTGACGCACCCTGGCGGTGGCGTGCTCATTGCTATGGTGCTGCCCCTGGCTGGTTTTGTCTTGGCGACCACCCTGACCAGTTCATTTTTCCCACCGGTCGACAGGAACCAGTTTCAGGTGCAGATCATATTGCCCGTCAATTCCTCGTTGGCCGATACTCAGATTGTTGCTCAGCGGGTTCGACAGCGCCTGATGGCGATGGATGAAGTGGTCTCAAGCCAATGGTTTGTGGGAGAGGGCGCGCCGCGGGTGTACTACAATATGATGGAGAACAACGATGGTGTGACCAGTTTTGCCAGTGGTTTTGTCACCACGCGTGAGGTTAATGATCCGTTGAAAATTCTGCCGTTGTTGCAGAAGGACATGATTGCCGAATTTCCCGAAGCCCGGATCATGATCATGCCGTTCGAACAAGGACCGCCTTTTGCCGCGCCGATCGAGATCCGAGTCGTAGGCCCGAATCTTGACGTGCTCAAGCACCTGGGAGAGCAATTGCGATTCCTGCTGTCAGAGATTGAACAGGTAACCTATACCACAGCAACGCTGTCGGGCAGTTCAGCACAGTTGTCAGTCTATCCAAAGGACAACAAGCTGGCCTTGTTGAATATGCGCAATCAGGACCTACCGCTGCAGCTCAATGGCAAACTCAAGGGCATCGATGCGGGTTCGGTCATGGAAGGCTCAACGGAAGTGCCGATCATGGTTCGGGTAAATAACCGTGTTCGCGCTGATCTCGATCGGCTGACGACGTCGACTGTGGTCGCAAGCGGCAGTCAATATGCGGGTTATGCAGGCATCCCCCTTGAGCAAGTTGCAGACATTCGACTTGAACCTTCGCCAGCAAACATCAATCGTCATCAGGGCGAACGGGTCAATACGGTGTCGGGGTTTCTCTTGCCCTACACTTATCCCTCTCTGGCCATCGCCGAATTTCGCCAACGGCTGGAATCTGCGGCGATAGTTGTGCCGGAAGGTTACCGTATTCAATTTGGCGGTGAAGAAGAAGAGCGGGGCGAAGCCGTTGGCAATATTATCTCCACGTTTACTATGTACCTGTGGTTGATGGTGGCGGTGATCGTCCTGTCACTTAACTCTTTTCGCTACGCCGGGATCATCGGTATCATTGGCCTGTCGAGCATTGGCTTGGCGCTGTTAGGCGTTTGGTTGTCAGGTCACCCCTTCGGCTACATGGCCCTGATCGGCACCCTGGGGTTGATCGGTCTGGCGATCAACGGTGGTATTATTGTGCTGTCAGCCCTGAAAGCAAATCAACTGGCTGTGCTCGGTGACAGTGAAGCGATCGTGCTAGTGGTGATGGACTCGACCCGGCATATCGTCTCGACCACCGTGACCACCATTGGCGGTTTTCTACCGCTGATATTATCCGGCGGGCAGTTCTGGCCGCCATTGGCTATGTCCATCGCCGGCGGTGTAGCGGGGTCTGCCATCCTGGCGCTGTATCTGGTGCCGGCCATGTTCACTCACTTCAGTCGTAAAGATGCCCGGCGTAGAATGGCAAACACTCCTGCCGCTGTGGCGGCTAACCGACCGGCTCCAGCGGTGTTGATTGAAGCGCCATTGGTTGAAAGCCCAGAGCGCTGAGGTAGTCTGTTTACACGCCGGCTACACGGGCTTTCAGCTTCGCAGCTGATTGCCAATGGGTAACTGGCGAATGCGCTTGCCGGTGGCCGCATAAATTGCGTTACACAAGGCTGGCGCAAACGGTGGTGTCGGTGGCTCGCCCACACCCGCGGGCAAGGCATCGCTTGCGACGACCTGAACCTCAATGATGGGTGGCGCCTCGTTCATGCGCGCAACCGCATAGTCGTGGTAGTTGCTCTGTTCGACCGCGCCGTGCTGCAGTGTAATGCCGGCGTGTAATGCGCAAGACAGACCAAAGACCGCACCACCCTGACATTGATTAATGACGGTGTCGGTGTTGACGACTGTACCGGCATCAATGGCCATCCAGACCTTCGGTATGGTGAGTTCGCCTGAGCTGCTGACGTTGACTTCGACTACGGTTGCCACATAAGTCAGAAAGCTACGGTGCGCGGCGATGCCTAAGCCGCTGCCGGGTGGCAATGTACGGCCCCAGCCGGCACTGGCGGCAGCCAAGTGAATGACGTGAGCTAAGCGCCCTGTGTCATAGGGATAGCGTGTTAGTGTCTCACCATAGTTCGGATAGGGTTCACCCATACCGTCGAATTCTAATCGTCGTGCCGGACCTATGACCTCAAGCAGATAATCCTTAGGGTCTCGCTGGGCGGCAGCCGCCATTTCGGCAATAAATGATTGGACGGCAAAACAGTGATGAATATTGTTTACCGATCGTAGCCAGCCGATACGCACATGGGCTTGCGCCTCACCCACCTCAAGTTGCAGGTTTGGGGCACTGATCGGTGAGTCGGAAAAGCCCTGGCTGAGTTCGCCGGCGCTTGGTTTTGTCGTGCCGGTACTAAACAGCGCGCCGATAGAGGGAAATACCGTTCGATGTTGAAAGGCAAGAATTTTGCCCTGGTCATCAAGCCCGGCGGTCAGCTTTTGCGCCGATACGGTATGGTAGAAATCGTGCTGAATATCGTCTTCCCGGGTCCATTGCAGGCGGATGGTAAAACCTGACTGCTGAGCGAGATAGGCGGCCTCAGAAGAAAAATCTGGTTTCGACTTGCGCCCGAACGCGCCGCCCAGCAGTGTCACGTGAACCTCCACCTGGGCTGGCTGTAAACCTAACATCCTTGAAACCTCGGCCTGATCAGCCTGGGGGTTCTGGGTGGCGGCCCATACCTGTACGCCAGTGCTGGTCATTCGTGCAGTGGCAACCGGTGGTTCCATCGGCGCGTGACTCAGGTGCGGGACATAATACTCTGCATCTAATCGCGTGGTGGCGGCGGCTAGGCCTGCGTTAATATCGCCCTGGCTTCGAATGACGCTGCCGGGTTCGCGGGCTTTTTGCTCAAGAAGTTGTTGATATGCTCGAGAGTCGTAAGAACCGTTTATGCCATTATCCCAAACAATCTTAAGTGCGTTACGACCCTGGATCGCGGCCCAGGTGTTGCTTGCAATCACCGCGATACCGCCCAAGGGTTGGTAGACTAGGGGGGCCGTCGGCACTGGAATCGCTATGACTTTAAGCACCCCGGGAATCGCAAGGGCAGCAGTGGCATCAAAGGATTTGACCTTGCCGAGAACCACCGGCGGTCGTGCTACTACTGCGACTTTGGTATCGGGTAGACGCACATCCGCCCCGAAGATTGCTCGACCGTTGATCAACTCATCCATATCTACTGAAGCCATACCGGTATTGATATAACGCCATTGTTCACGCGTCTTAAGCATAACTGCGGCTTCTTGCGGAACCTCCATGGTCACCAGGCGGTTGATGACATCCTGAAAGTCCAGTTGCCGCCCGGTCTTGGTGTGAGAAATCTTGTGATTCGCAACGACACATTCACCGGCGGGTACGCCCCAGTGCTGGCCTCCAGCGACCGCCAGCATTTGCCTGACACTTGCGCCTAGGCGGCGCAATCGATCAAGGTTGTAGCGGATGCTGCGTGAGCCGTCCGTATTTTGGTCACCATAACGCGGGTCGCCCAAGGCCTGCACAATGCGCACGCGTTCCCAATCCGCCTCCATCTCATCGGCAATAATCTGACCGATGGCGGTGCGGATATGTTGACCCATGTCTGACCGATGGCAGGTGATTTCTACCGTGCCATCCTGGGTGAAGGCGACAAACAGATTGACTGCCTGACTGGTGGTTGCAGAGGTCCCACCAATAGCGGCTAAGGCGCGGGTCGGGGAGAGCAATTGAGTACTGATGGCGAAGATGCCGCCGAGGCCTACCGCCTGTATGAAGCGCCGGCGGCTAATGTCAAACACGGGTGCTTGGAGTAGGTCGCTCATGAGGATGCACCTGCGACAGATTTAATCGCTGCTCGAATCCGCGGATAGGTACCGCAGCGGCAGATATTGCCGCTCATCGCAGTATCAATTTCAGCGTCAGTGGGACCGGCATTAGTCGCCAACAAGGCGGCTGCCTGCATAATTTGGCCTGGCTGGCAGAAGCCGCACTGTGGCACTTGAATGTCCTTCCAAGCGGTTTGTAGCGGATGGTCGCCATCGACACTCAAGCCCTCGATCGTGACGACGAGTTGATTTTCGGCAGCCGCAACAGGCAGCGCGCAGGCTCGTTGCGCCATGCCGTTAACGTGCACGGTACAGGCACCACATTGAGCGATGCCGCACCCGTATTTGGTTCCAGTTAAGTTGAGCTCGTCCCGTAGGACCCACAATAGAGGCATTTGAGGGTCGCCGGTGTATTCGATCGGTTTGCCGTTGATAGTCAGTTTCATCAATGCAGGTTTCCCAAAGGAGTGTCAGTGTGTTGCCTGCATTATATACACGTAATTTAGCGGGGCAAACGATCCGGACAATTGCTGCAATTGGATCGGATAGAGGAGTATTTACCGACAGCGGCCAGGTAACAATAGCCAACAAAAATTTCCTAAAACCTTACCGAAGGGCACTAGCGTCTTACTCAACGCAGGGCCGCCGCAGACATGACTCGCCAACCTTGATCGGGGATCGATTCATGCTCGTGGCGAGTGCCTATCTTAGGTTGGAATGCTAGAAGGACTAAAGGTAGCGAATTTGAATTCGAGTCACCGTGTTGTCATAGCACTCGATAGACTTGTCATAAATCTCTTCAAGATGCTCGAGCAACTCATCGAGCGTTTGGATATCAGGAGAACTGCCTTGAAAATCAGCGGGTGTAAGGCAGTCAATATCAATGGTTCTGATATCGCTGATCATGATGGGCACTTTAATATCAGAGAAGGTCGGTGCGATTTTACGCTCATCACACCCTACTTTCTCGATGACACGAGCGGTCACAACTTCCAAAGGTTTATAACCCCGGAAATTGGGGTAAAGACGATTTCCCGGTCGGAAAATCGTCGTTAGCTCCTGATTTACCAGGATCGTTTCGTAGTCTTTACGAAACGCCATTTCATCTCGGGCTAAATCCATGATTCTTGCCGCTAACTAAAGCGCGCCACTCATGGTTTCCTTTAGCTCATCGTCAGGCTTGTCGATCTTGGTAATCATCTTGAATGCGGGTACAGCTTGATGCAGGTTCATGTGTTGCCCGCTATGAGTACGATTACCGTTACCTTTAGCCATGTTCAACGTGGTTGTTTCAGGCTCAAGTAAAATGTCTGCGACAATAGCGTCGGCAGGTAATCGCGCCAAGTTGGCTTTGGATTGCGCCATGTCACTGACCGGGTCGCCGGTCATAGCGGCAAAGGCAGAGTAGGCTTCATTTGGCTGAGCGCCCTTGTTCGATGTGTTAACCACGATGCCTGCTGTTGCGAGTTCTTCGTTGATACAGTCTTCACCAACCCCACGGGCGGGGCAGAATGCGCTAATCAAATTAGCAATATGCTCCGCCTTGTTGACCGTACGATTACAAATCACAATTTCTGCGGGTGAGTTCTGTGCCATCTCATAGGCAATGGGTAGCGCTGTGCCGCCGGCCCCTAAAATTACAATTTTCTTGCCCCGAATACAATCAGCGTACTCGCCCAAAAGACCGTTGACGAAGCCCACGCCGTCGGTGTTGTAGCCAATCAGCTTGCCGTTTTCACGAGCTATCACGTTGACACTACCAATCGCTTGAGCTGATTGATCTAAGCCATCTAGATGCGGTGCAACCTTGTCTTTAAACCCTGACCCAGCACCTCCGCCGACATAGTTTTCGTCAGCTTTCAATGCGGCAAAAATAGCGCCGACGTTTTCTGGGTTGCCAACAACAAAACAACTTCTGTAAGGCAGGTCGTAGCGTTCAAATACAGCATTGTGCATTGCTGCTGAGCCGCCGGGGTAGTCATGATCAATAGGGAAGAACAGAACTTTAGTGTCGCCAATTGAAGCCAAGTCAAGTGCATTGTTTTTGGGTTGTTTTGCTACTTGCAGTAGCCCTTCAGAGAAGAGTTCTTGAATAGACATATGATAAATACCACTTTTGGCGCTACAACGTTGTAACTATAGACGAATACAATAATTCTATCGGGGAGTATAAGCTGGTGTTATTTACGTTGTCCACAGCCTCCTGCATTTTAATGGTAGTATTCGTCCACAGGTTGCCTTCACTTTGCATTTGTTTGAAAAATCGCATTGACACATGGCAAGGTCAGCGATGGTCACAGTTTTTTAAACATGAATACGAGTTATATCTTCATGAAAAGCGCGTCAATGAGTAAATCAAATGTCTTACTTTGGCTGATGGCAACCGCCATATCGTTGACTGGTGCCTTGTACGTGCATCTCACTGCTGACGCGCCAACGAGTGGTTACCCGTCGAGGAATTTGCAAGGCATCATCATGTGGGGCGCAGGTGGAGCAACGGATACTATGAGTAGGGCGATTACGCCTTACGTTGAGCCGTTGCTTGATCAAGACATTGTCTTAATCAATCGCTCGGGTGGCGCGGGTGCCATATCCACAAAGTATGTCCACAATAAAAAATCTGATGGTTACACCTTGTTATACGGCGCTGAGAACCCGCAACTTCATGGAGTGCTTGGCCTTTCCGAGATTGACTACAGGGAGTTTTACGCCGTCAATGTGCTAGCCCGTGGTATATCCGTGATCGTGTCGCGTCCTGGTCAGCCTTGGCGAAGTTTGAAAGAATTAATGGAAGATGTGAAAGCACGGCCTTCAGAAATCAAAATGGGATCTACGGGCCCAGGCGGCCTGCCGTATGTCATCGGTGCTATGTTGGCGACTCAAGGTGCATTCGAAGTGATACCCGTACCTTTTGATGGAGATGGGCCGGCGATTACAGCCCTGCTAGGCGGGCATGTGGACTTCTTACCATCGGGATTTACCGCGACGGCGGAACATATCAGGTCTGGCCGATTGATCGCCCTCGCGGTCGTAAATGATAAGGAAATTGCATTGTTACCCGGGGTACCGCCAATCACTCAGGACTATCCTGCTTTTGGCGCATATTTGCCGTGGGGACCTTTTTATGGCGTCTTTGTGAATAAAGACACGCCAGAGAAGGTCAAGCTCAGGCTTACGGCCGCGTTTCATGAAGGGGCGTCTAATCCAAAGTTTGGTAAATTTGTCAGTGATTTTGGTGCGATTCCAATGAACCTGTCAGGCGATGAAGCTGATACGTTCCTTAATAAATGGCAATCCGTAACGACCTGGCTACTTCATGATGCGGGCGCGACAAAAAGCTCACCTGAGAAGTTCGCGATACCTAGGCCATAACTATTTCGATGCGTCAACGATGCCATCAACAGAGAAACGCTGACATGAACAGAGAAACGCAGACATGAACCCGACTGAGCCATTGACAAACGCTGAGCGGCCGAGGAAGCCTGGGGAACTAGTTTTTACCGGTTTGCTTTTCGGGGCTAGCCTAGCAATCGCTTATTACTCGGTTGATATATCCGGTCTGTCGTCGACGAGCTCTCCCGGTAGCATTCCCGTGCTGGCTGCCGTATTTTTGTTAATATCGTCGCTCTACACCCTGATCAAAACCGCTAAGATGGCAAAACCTGCGGCAGATGATAGCTTCACTAATCTGATCACACCTCGACTGTTTTTGTTGTACGCTTGCATCACCTTGACTTACATACTGACCATTAATCAATTTGGGTTCTTGGCATCATCACTGGCGTTCCTGTTTTTTAGTATTCTTATCCTTTATCGTCACGGGCCATTATTGTCAATCTTAATCAGTATCAATGTCCTCGCGATTATCTATGTTGTTTTCCGCCTGATGTTTAAAGTGATATTGCCCGAGGCAAACATATGGCAGTAACGATTGATGGTAGAAAAACCGTACAGACAACCCTCCTGAGAGCATTACAAGATGTCTAATGCATTCGAGTACTTTTCCATTGGCTGGGCAGATCCGTATCTGTTTTTCTTAACCGCTATGGGCACATTCGCCGGAATCTATGTCGGGGCGATTCCGGGGCTGTCAGTCACCATGGCGGTGTCGATTCTGATTTCTTTCACTTTCTCATGGGATGTTAACGAAGCACTTGCACTGATGGCCGGCATTTTTATGGGGGGGGTCTACGGTGGGTCGCGAACGGCAATTCTACTGAATATCCCTGGTGCGCCGAGTGCTATGATCACTGCGCTGGATGGCTATCCATTGGCAAAGAAAGGTGAGGCCAGTCAAGCTATTGGCTTGTCTACGGTCATGTCGTTTGTTGGCGGCCTCGTGGGGATTATTGTCCTTGCAGTGGCGGCACCTATTATTTCTGAGTTCACGTTATTGTTTGCGCCAAGGGACTACTTTTTGCTGGCGGTGCTTGGGCTACTGTTAGTTGGCGCGCTTTCAGGCGAGTCACTGGCAAAAGGTATCTTTTGTGCTGGCCTCGGCGTGATCCTCGGCATGATCGGTCTGGACCCACTGACGGCAGAAGAGCGATTCACCTTCGGTACTCTTGAGCTAACGGGCGGGATTCCGTATATCGCTGCCATGATAGGATTCTTTGGTATTGCCGAAGTGTTCGTGCAATTACACCAGATTGGCGTCGAGCCAATACGCCAAAACCCGGGCAAGATAATACCATCGTGGTCCTTGGTCAAAAAGTACCTGCCCTTGTCATTCCAGACCTCTGGTATCGGTGCCATCATTGGCGCACTGCCCGGCACCGGTGGTGATATTGCCGCTATGCTAGCCTACGATCATGCTAAACGTGTGACTCCGAATCCAGTCACGCCATTTGGCGAAGGAGCTTACGAAGGCCTCATTGCGGCAGAGTCATCGAACAATGCAGCAGTCGGTGGTGCCTACATCCCGATGCTAACGCTGGGTATACCCGGTGACGCGGTCACGGCGGTCATGATTGGGGCGCTATTTATTCATGGGATACAACCGGGCCCGTTGATGCTAACGGAAACACCCCACCTTTTTTGGTATACCGTGGGCAACCTGACGCTCGCGAACCTATGTGTCCTAGTATTTGGACTCACGGGTATTAGGCTATTCAGCAAAATCGTACAGTGCCCTAAAGGCATTTTGCTGCCGGTGATTATCGTTTTATCCGTCGTCGGTACCTATGCTATCCAAAACAGCGTAACAGACGTTTATTGGATGTTTGGCTGTGGAATACTCGGATATTTTCTCAAGACTTACGGTTATCAGGTCGCGCCAATCATCCTTGGCATTATCCTAGGACCGCTGATGGACGTTTCCTATCGCCGAGCCGCTATCTCGGTCAAAAATGATATGGGCGAGCTTTTATGGGGTATGGTCAGCAACCCCATTACCCTGGTCCTCGTTATGGGTATTGCATTGGTTTTGATCAATAAGCTGCGCAGAAGGCGCTGACGATGATTGAACAGTTGACTCAGAGTGCCCGTCCAACCTACCTGAGCGCGTTAATTTAAGGAGGCTGGGGCAGTGCAGGGCACTTGATCTTGGGTCGTGTCCAGACTAGGCTCAGTGCTTAAACCCTATGCTGGCAAAGATCCGGGATTGTAATGGCGACAAGTGTGAACCAGGAGATTGAGCGCGCCGACGAGCTCCATCTTTTGTTGAAAGAAAAGCGTCATCTGCAGGCAACGATTGAGTCATTACGTATCGCGTTGGAGCGTTCAAACGGCTTGGGTGAAGAGGTTGTTCAGCAGCACCAGGTTGCGGTCAATCAAGAAGTTTCGCAGCTCAAGTCGACAGTCCAGGCGTTGCGATTGCAGCTGGAGTTAGCGCGCGACGATAAAACCGAGGCGGTTCAGGCTGAGACTCTGACTGCTCAGCGGCAATTCGCCGAGCTTCGCGGTACCGTACAAAGCCTGCGCGAGCAGCTCGAAGTAAGGCTCCGTGGAGAGGCGCAAACGCTCCAGAAGGTACGTGCCGAATCCCATTTAGAGCTCCAACAGCTCAAGGCCACCGCCCAGGCATTACGTGCCGAACTTGAGCTTGCCAGCATTAAAACAACCGCCGCTGTGCAACGAATCACGGCCGAGTCGAAGCAAGATATCCTAACGTTGCAGTCAACGGTCAAGAGCTTAAGAGAACAACTTGAGACACAGCAATATCAGATGAATGAGGCGGTTCAAGCTGCCCACACATCAGCTAGTTTGGAAATAAAAGTCCTGCAATCTTTGGCGCAATCTCTGCGCGATCAGATGACACTCACGAATCAGCAGAAAGACGCCGAGGTTCAGCAAGCTGTGCTAGCCAGTCGGCAGAAAATCCATGGGCTGGAGACGACTGTTCAGGTTCTACGAGATCAGTTGGAGTTATCCTACCAGGATCGTGATAAGGCTGTGCAGGCGGTTAGACTCGAGGAGCATCAAGACAAGAAGGCTGTTCAGGAGACCGCGCAGCAGCTGCGTGAAGCGCTGGAGCTGAGCAAGCAAGAGCTCGATCGGCGAGTGCAAGAGACTCGAGCAAGTACCAATGACGAAATTCGTATGCTCCGTGGCGCCGTCCAGGCGCTTCGTGACGCGGCAGATAAAGCCGCCTTAGACCGAGAGGTCGCCATCAATCAGGCTACCTCTCGTTTGACCACAGAAAATACCCAACTTAAGTTAACCGTTATCTCGATGCGTGAACAGATGGATACCCTTAAATGAGTGATACAGCTTCAAACTATAGCGCCAAACAGAATTCATTAGATCCTGTGGAAATGTTACGCCGTGCCGAGTTTCTTCTGGACGTGTCGAGAAAGGTTTCCGGCTTGTCCTCTCTCGATGAGATCCTCGCAGAGTTGGTCGAGATTAGTACGAGCGAGATCGGTGCCGAACGCGGCACTTTATTTCTGAATGATCCCGCGACCGGGGAGCTGTATTCACGTGTAGCACAAGGTATTTTTAAGCGTGAGATCAGGGTGCTCAATGATCGGGGTATCGCCGGTCATGTGTTCACCCACAATAAAAGTGAAATCGTCACTGATGCCTACGCAGACGCCCGATTTAATCAAGATGTGGATCAGAAGACTGATTTTGTGACCAAGAGCATCCTGTGTGTGCCGCTATTGACGGTTCGCGGTGAAGTCATTGGGGTGACTCAGGTGCTCAATAAGATCGAAGGCGAATTTGACGAAGATGATCTGGCCTTGCTCGAGTCTATTACCACGCAAGCCTCAATCGCCTTGCAAAGTCACCAACTGATAGAGCAAATGCAGCGCAATACTGTCAAGGAAATGGAATTCCTCGATATGATTGCTGATGTAACTTCAGAAATCGATATCGTAGAGCTCCTTAACAAGGTCATGCAGGAAGCCACCCGTATGCTGAATGCGGAGCGATCATCGGTGTTTCTCAATGACGAAAAAACCGGCCTACTCACCTTGCTCGTTGGTGATGGGCTGCCAGCGGGCGGCATAAGCTTTCCCAACACGGCGGGTATTGCCGGTGCCGTGTTCACCACCGGCGATGTTATCAATATTCCTCACGCCTACGCCGACCTGCGTTTCAACCCAGCGTCTGACAAGCAAAATAATTTTTTTACCAGCTCTATGCTTTGTATACCCCTGGTGAATAAGTCGGGTAAAAAAATCGGTGTTACACAAGTGCTGAATAAGCGCGGCGGGGCTTTTAACGAAGAGGATGAGCAACGCTTGACGGCCTTTACTGCCCAGGTCTCGATTGCGCTTGAAAACGCCAAGTTGTTCAGTGAAGTGCAGACGATGCAGAACTACAACGAAAGTATTCTGCAGAGCATGCCGAATGGCATGATCACCTTCGATGAAGATCAAGTGATTAAAACCTGCAACCAAAATGCGTTGACCATTCTTGGGGTTAACGAAGATTGGATCGTTAACAAATCCGCCACCGACTTATTCAGCTTGTATAATGGCTGGGTGCTGGAAAAAATTAATGTCGCCGAGGAGACCCTGAAAATACAGCATGTTGTGGATGCAGAGCTGGCAGTCGGTAAAAATGTGATTTCGGTTAACGCCAGCTTTCAACCGTTGATGAACGAGGACAAGCAAAAGATTGGTTCGCTCGTCATGTTGGAGGATATCAGTACTGAAAAGCGTATGAAGTCGATGATGTCTCGTTATATGGACCCAAGCCTAGCGGATCGTTTGATGGGAGGAGAGGAAGATAGCTTGGGCGGGACATCCGGTGTCGCTACCGTCTTGTTTTCTGATATCCGTGGGTTCACCCCCCTGACGGAATCTCTGGGTGCACAGGGCACGGTTGCGCTGCTGAACGAATATTTCACCTTAATGGTGGAGTGCCTCCAAAATGAAGGCGGCATGCTCGACAAATTTATCGGCGATGCGATTATGGCAGGCTTCGGTTTACCGGTTTCCCATGGTGATGATGAGGATCGGGCGGTGCGCACGGCGGTGTCGATGATCAAAGAGTTGTGGAAGTGGAACGATATACGTCGAGTCCAGGGGCTGGGTAGGGTAGATATTGGTATTGGTTTAAACACGGACACAGTGGTTAGCGGCAACATCGGCTCCTTAAAGCGAATGGACTACACCATGATAGGAGACGGCGTGAACCTGGCTGCACGGCTGGAGAGTGCTTGTAAGCAATATCGAGCACGAATATTGATCAGTGATCAAACCTACAGCAAATTGCGCGGCACCTATCGCTCCAGAGAAATTGATCTGGTGGTCGTCAAGGGTAAGACAGAGCCTGTCAAAATTCATGAGATTCTCGATTATCATACCGATGAAAGTTTTCCGCATATCCAGGACGTGCTGGGTTTATTCAAGGGCGGCCGGGATTTGTATCAGATTCAGCAATGGGATAAAGCCAAGGCTGAATTCCAGAAAGCCGTGCTACTCAATCAACACGATCACTTATCCTCGATCTACATGGAGCGGTGCGATTACATGAAAGCCCACCCGCCTGGTGATGACTGGAATGGCGTCTGGGTGATGGAAGAGAAGTGAAGCTGGGCCTTTTGATGGCTGACTTTTGACTTTTGACTTTTGACTTTTGACTTTTGACTTTTGACTTTGCGCTTTGTAGGGGCCCATCTTCCGTAACGAGTGCAGGTGACAGCTAGAGCAGATTACGACCCACTGATAGCGTTAGCCGAAATCGCATTAGATCAGTCAAGTGATTTGAGTGTTCGAATCGACTGCTACAAAACAATCGCGGCCTACGTTCATCCAAAGGTGAGAACTTCAGCGCCAGTTGAGCAAGTGCACTCGAATATCGTGATCAATATCGTGATCAATATCGTTAATCCAGACGCTTCGGTTTCAGGTGCAGGCTAATGGGTCGATGGTTTCTGAATGATTGCCGCGGTGGGTGAGTTGTTAGGTTTAGCAGTAGTAGGCTTCATGGATGGTCAACCAATAGCTTTAAGTATTGATGGTCGTTTTGATGGTTTGAAGCGTACCCTGCATTAATCGTCTTGAATAATCATGGGCTTAGGTTGTTGGTATGGCGGAAGAGGCAGGAGTCGAACCCGACCAGCCACTTTGACAGCAGCTCAACGGCTTTGAAGGCCGCGCGCCCCACCGGGGACGACGCTCTTCCGGGAACGATGATACCAAATCCGGTGGCGATGGCTATGGGTAAATGCACAAGAATCGGCTTTTACTTGGCTGGGATGGTGATTTTCTGGCAACTTGCGGGATGAGAGCGATGCGCTTGAGACAGGCCCCCCTTTTTTGCGCGACTTTTTGAGTTTATGCTGGTCCTGACGATTTGAGCCGCATACCAGGCAATCATTCTAGAGACGTCCTATGAGCGAACACACAAGCACTAACGCCGATTCAGCCCTAAGCGAGATGAATATTCCTAATCCCTACTCCTTGCCGCTGAATGAGATCAATGTGGCTCAACCGAGCATCTTCCAGCAAGACGCTCAGTGGGATTACTTTAAGCGTCTACGTGAGGAAGACCCGGTACATTATTGTGCTGACAGTGGCTTTGGGCCTTATTGGTCGGTCACCAAGTATCAGGATATCGTCAAGGTCGATACGGACTTTCATACTTACTCCTCTGCACAGGGCATCACGATCGGCGGTCTGGGCGGGGTGCCGACTCAACAGCCGGAAGATGGCGCGGGTGAGAAGAAACAACAGTGGGACGGCTTCGGTATGTTCATTGCTATGGACCCGCCGAAACATGACTTGCAGCGAGCCACGGTGGCATCTGCTGTCGCACCGCCGAACCTGGCTCTGTTAGAGGGCACTATTCGAGAGCGCGCGGCAACCATTCTGGATAGCTTGCCGCGGGGTGAAGCGTTTAACTGGGTCGATCTGGTGTCCATTGAGTTGACCACACAGATGCTGGCAACTTTGTTCGATTTTCCCTTTGAAGACCGCCGAAAGCTGACGCGCTGGTCTGATATCGCAACGACCCCACCAGGGGTCGGGATCGTCGAGTCGGGTGAGCAGAAGCGAGCTGAATTGATTGAATGTTTGCAGTATTTCACGCAGTTATGGAACGCCCGCGCCTCGGCGCCGCCCAAATCTGACCTGATTTCAATGCTGGCTCATGGCAAAGACACAAAAGATATGGGGCCTTTTGAGTTCCTGGGCAATTTACTGCTGCTGATCGTTGGCGGTAACGACACCACCCGTAATTCTATCTCTGGCGGCGTGTTGTTCTTGAATCAGAATCCCAAAGAGTATGACAAATTGCGCGGCAATCTTGACCTGATTCCGAATATGGTCTCGGAGATTATTCGTTACCAAACGCCGCTGGCTCATATGCGGCGAACGGCACTGGTTGATACAGAGTTGGGCGGCAAAAAGATTAAGGCAGGCGACAAACTGGTAATGTGGTATGTGTCGGGTAATCGTGACAGCGATGTGATACCGAACGCCGACGCGTTTTTGATCGATCGTGCCAGGGCTCGTCATCATCTGTCATTTGGCTTCGGTATTCATCGCTGCATGGGCAATCGCTTGGCCGAGATGCAACTACGCATTCTTTGGGAAGAGATCAGTAAACGTTTCAGCAAGGTTGAGGTCGTCGCCGAACCCAAACGAACCTACTCAACCTTCGTCAAAGGTTATACTGAATTGATGGTTAAGGTTCATGAATTGTAAGCTGGTCGAGGCCTTTAAGCCGAGTCAATAATTTTGGACTGTGAGATCCGACAGGTTGACTCCCAATCAACCTATCGTAAACAACCGGGGTAAAGCTCTGCCGTAGCTCTACACAACGATCAGCCATTATATGTGCCTGTTGATTGCCCGTTAGGTACGTCGCTAACCAAACCCGAACTAATCTATACTTTAGATGTCGGCCATGGCAGCCTTGCCTTATTATCAACACGCTAGGTACAAACCCTTATCATGACTACTGACAAGATACTTACGGCATTGCTATTAACCTTTTTACTTTCCTGTCCGGCTCAAGCAGCAGAAGTAAAATTTGGCGAACCTCTGGAGTTCTCACTCAATGTCGCGTCAATCACGATGAATGACAAAGGCATGAGTATTACCTACGAGGGCATTGCAGGAAAGTATGGGCTGGTACACACAACCCATAACATGGTTAGCACAAATGCAGCGCACACCAAGGGGTACTTCACCGGCACAGTGCAAGCTATTGACGACTCGGGGCATTTAGAACAGGCAATGACTCTCGGCTTATGGTCCAGGTCTGGTACATCGCTCAAGGTGTATGGCTTTGATGACGATGATTCCGCGAGGATACTGCATATTTCTACCGTGAACTTAGCAACCAAAGTTTTCAACGCTAAAGTCTGGGAGCTTGACTAAGTCTCTGCGCTAGCTGAATCAAAACGATCATGTATCTCGCTGCAGTTGACCTTAGGCTACTGAAAGGCTATTCACCGGTCCTACAACCTGGTGAAGGTGTCCAACAGGCTGGTTTGGCTTGCTCTAACAAGCCAAATTCTCATCGGAAACGAGTGTGTTTCCAAGTGGACAGGCGTCACCCCTCCAACTATCGTAAGTATGTCGGGCTGTGTGCCCGTGCCCTTCGGTATCAACGAGCACCTAAAACGTGATAATGAAAGCCCTAGTCGTCGAGAAACATCCGATTGTCATGGATGCGGTGAAAGCAGCGCTGCTGTCTATTGGCCTGTTTGCAGAGGTGGTAGGCTGTGGAACCTTCGAAGCCGCCCAGGCAATTCTACTACGGGATGTGGATTTCGGCTTAGTCACACTCGACCTAAACCTCGATGATACAATCGGTGCGGACGCTGTCGTGGTTTTGCGAAGCTTGTATCCTGAAATACCGGTTGTGATATTTTCGGACGAGTCCAGCCTAGAGATTGCTGAGAAAGTCTATGTTTGCGGTGCCCGCGGTTTTATCCTTAAGTCGTCTCCCGTGGATATGTTACTAAGCGCAATCAAGTTAGTCATGCTCGGGGGTTATTACATCCCTGTGAATCTTGCCAAAAAGTTAGATTTCAATCAAAAACTTGCAGCCGCATCCCCGGAATCACCTATTAAACTCGATTTATCGCCTAAGCAGCTTGCGGTGTTTATGGGCTTGCTAGATGGCATGCCGAACAAAGTGATTGCGAAACACCTATGCATGGCGGAGGGAACCGTAAAAGCTCACTTGAACGCGGTTTATCGGAGGTTAAAAGTCAAAAGCCGAAGCCAGGCCATCTTGATGGCACGGGATCTTGGCGTTATCTAATCCGCCCACTGTCGGCAGCGCAAAGATGCTGGCATTTTTGCGGATTGTTCATCGATGCTGGTGGCAGGGGCCGCAGACCATGAATATGGTGAATGATCGCCTGACCAAAAAACCAGTTACGCTTGGTTATTCGCAGTGAGCTCAAATCGTCTGGATTATCAGGCCTCCTCAAGCCGACCTAGTGCCTGATCGCCAGGTGATAATTAGTGCTGGCGTCTAATCCTGCACCT
>Ga0208544_10000360_pt1 | contig 36787 bp, 35 predicted proteins | sample DEB08_DNA_9_FD_184526 | JGI IMG/M metagenome (GOLD analysis project Ga0208544, IMG submission 184526) | Aqueous microbial communities from the Delaware River and Bay under freshwater to marine salinity gradient to study organic matter... | ecosystem: Environmental > Aquatic > Marine > Coastal ... | reverse complement strand
AGTACTACAAGTGGACGCAATGGATATTTTTAAAGCTCTTTGAAAAAGGTCTCGCATATGAACAGAACCTTCCTATCAACTATTGCCCAAGTTGTAAAACAGGACTCGCTAATGAAGAAGTACTCAATGACTTTACCTGTGAGCGATGTGGAACCAAAGTAGAAAAGAAAAAGATCAGACAGTGGGTGCTCGCTATCACAAAATATGCTGACAGGCTTTTGAATGACGTAGATAAACTCGATTGGCCAGAGAGTATCAAGCAGATGCAGAGAAATTGGATAGGGAAGTCAGAAGGATGTGAGTTCGAACTCAAAAAATCTGATGATGACTCGAAGTCTATTCGAGTCTACACTACTAGAATAGATACTGTCTTTGGTATGACTTATGCAGTTCTTGCACCAGACCACGCAGATGTATCTGATTTTATTACAGATGATAATGAGCAGGCCTGTGAAGACTATATTCTAGAATCTTCAAAGAAATCAGATCAAGACAGAACCCAAGACGACAAAGAAAAAACAGGTGTCTTCACAGGTTCATACGTAATCAATCCATTCAACGGAGAGCAAGTACCACTCTGGATTGCTGACTATGTCCTCGGTAACTACGGTACCGGTGCAGTCATGGCTGTCCCAGCACATGATACACGAGACTTTGCATTTGCAAAACAATATAATTTAGATATTACAGAATCTATATCTGGATGAGATATTTCTGAATCGGCTTTTACTGGTTTGGGTGTGCTAGTTAATTCATGAGATTTTTCATGATTAGAGTCAAAAAAAGCTCAGTCAAAACTTATAGAACATGCAGAAGAAAAATGATTTGGTGAGAAGAAGGTAAACTTTAAATTACGAGATTGGTTGTTTAGTCGACAAAGATATTGGGGAGAACCAATTCCTTTGGTGCATTGTGATAAGTGTGGAATAGTTGGGGAAAAAGAAGAAAACCTTCCTATTTTACTTCCAGATACAGATAATTTTGAACCATCGGGTGATGGAACGAGCCCGCTCAGCCAGATAGAAGACTTTGTGAACTGTGAATGTCCAAGCTGTGGATGACCAGGAAAGAGAGAGACAAACACTATGCCTCAATGGGGAGGATCATGTTGGTACTATCTACGATACATGGATCCAAACAATAGCGAAAAACTCGTTGATCCAGAGATTGAAAAATACTGGGGACAAGTAGACTCATACGTTGGTGGTGCAGAGCATGCAGTACTACATTTACTCTATGCACGATTCTGGCATAAATTCTTATTCGATATCGGAGTAGTTTCTTCAGATGAGCCTTTTTATAGACTAAGAAATCAAGGACTTATTTTGGCCTATTCATTTGAGGACTCTAATGGGAAACTTATTCCGAGTGACGAAGTAGTAGATAGTGCGTGAAAACTAGTTGATCAGGATAACATTGATCAAAAAGCTCAGTACTTTGAAAAGCAAACAGGTGGATCATTAAAAGTAGTGGTTGCGAAGATGAGTAAGTCATTGAAAAATGTAGTGAATCCCGATAAAATAGTAGAAGAGTATGGTGCAGATAGCCTCAGACTCTATGAAATGTACATGGCAGATTTTAAAGACACGGCTCCTTGGGATACAAAAAATATTACTTGAGTACGAAGATTTTTAGAAAAAGCTGAACGACTCTTCACTCCAGAAGCAAAAATTACGACAGAATCAGATGAGTTTAGCATGAAGCTGGTTCACAAAACTATTAAAAAAATAGAAGAAGATATTGAAAACTACAAGTTTAATACTTCGATCGCACAAATGATGATTTTAGTAAATAATGGTCTTCCAAGAGACATTGAATTGCAACGAGAATGGAGATTGGTATTCGCAAGAATACTCAATCCATTTGCTCCACACCTTGCCGAAGAGCTTTGGGAGAGAATGCACAAAAATTCAGTTACATCAGTAGCACTCCAAACATGGCCAGAATTTGACCCTGCTATGACGATTGATGACAGGGTGACTATCTGAGTACAAGTACTCGGGAAGCTTCGAGGAGAGATCGAGATAAACAAAGACGAAGACAAAGACTCAGTTCTAGAGAAAGCCAGAACCAATGAAAATGTTATTAAGTTCATAGATGGGAAGAATATTGTAAAAGAAATATATGTTCCAGGTAAAATAGTAAATCTAGTCGTTAAGTAAGACTATGAAAAAAATAATTTACATCATTCCAGGATATAGACAAGATAGAAGTACTCTTTGATTTCCTGAATTGAAGTAGTTATTAGAATTAAATGATTTTGAAGTACATATTTTTGATATAACTTGGAACTATAGAGTGATGTCTCAATATATAGAGGAAGCTGAATCTCAGCTTTGAGAAACTCAAGAGTCTCTTATATTTTGATTTTCCTTTGGTGCAACGATTGCATTAAAATTAAGTCAAAAGTTCTCTTTTAAGAAAGTAATTCTATGTTCTCTGTCTCCGTATTTTGCAGAAGATTTAGATTATTTACCAGATTTTTATAAGAAATCTTTATGATCTAGGAGATGGAATGACTTTAGGCTTAATTTTTCAGAAAAATCTGTTTTAAATAAGCTATGAAATAATTATACTTTAATATATGGTTGAGATGAAAGAGAAAGGCTCAAGTATAGAGCTAAAAAAACAATAGAGGTTTTAGATATAAAAGATGTATGAATTGTAGAATGAGTAGGGCACAGAATAGGTGACCCTAAATACACTCAAAAAATTATAGATTTAGTAGTTAAATAGACTCTCATGAACAAAATACTTGTTTTACATGGTTGGGATTCGACATCACAGTCTAATTGGTTTCCTTGGTTGAAACAAGCAGGGGGACAGATATGATACGAAGTTATTGTTCCAGACTTGCCAGAAGCCAAAGCTCCAGTATTGAATGACTGGTTAGCTGAGGCATATACTCAAGCATGAGATCTGTGAGAGGGAGATATAATCATAGGTCATTCTATGTGATGAAAGACTGTGGCTCACTATATTGAAACATATAGCATAACTTGAGTGAAAGCTATATTGGTTGGACCAAGCTATGAAACTATTGAGGATGAACTCGATCTCTGAGACCCTAGTAACATTAAATCAAAACTCATAGCATTTAATGAGTCGAAGTTGGATTTTAAGAAATTAAATTCATTGGATAATGAATATGTAGTATTTCTCTCAGATAATGATAGATTCATCAACCTAGATTCAGCTACTCAATACTATTCACAAATAGACTGAGTCCAGATAATTCCATTTCATAATGCGGGACATTTTATGAAATCAGAATGATTTGAGCAATTACCTGAAGTTTTACAATATATTTAAGTATACATGTTTGGATTAACTCTGACATTTTTAATATCTCAAGTCTTTGCAGGTTTTGCATTATTATTTTCAGTGATTAGTTTTCAGTTTAAGAAGAGAGATTACATTATCTTATTCTTCATCTTTTCAGCAATATGCATAGCTCTGCAATATATTTTTCTTGAAAGATATGTATGAGCTGCACTAGTAGGAGTATGAATCATCAGGTATTTTGTATCTTACCGTTACCCTAGAGATTATCTGATTCCTGTTTTTATCGTCCTATTTTGAATTTTAACAATTATTTTTTGGAAAGATGGGTATGATATTCTTCCATTCTTGTCAGCCAGTCTAAATACAATCTGAGCTTTTCAGAAGAACGATAAGAAGCTTAGAATATTTATGTTGTTTTGATCACCAATTTTAGTAATATACTACTTATTGATAGGGTCTCCTATATGAATCCTTTTAGAAGGAATGTTTTTATGAAGTAATTTAGTTTGATATTATCGTCATTATTTAAAAAAATAACATATGAAAAAAGCACTTATATTACATGGTTGGGAAGGGCATTCAGAAGAAAATTGGTTTCCGTGGTTAAAAACACAGCTTGAAAAACAAGACTATCAGGTAATTGCTCCTGATTTGAGTAATTCAACATATCCTGTGCTAGAAGAACAACTTGAAGACCTAGCTGGTATTGAATTGCAATCAGGTGATCTTATTATTGCCCATTCATTGGGATCTCAGTTGGCTCTTCAGTTAATAGAACAAAGAAAGTTAGGGTGAGTTCGAGTGGTCTTAGTGGCTCCTACCTATAATAATCTCACAGATGAACTATGAGAAAAAGCCCTTGGTGATGCATATCAAGTACTCTATGATTACAGTAATACTCTAAGTAATTTTTGGCAGCTAAATAAATTAGAGAATAAATATACTATTTTTCTTTCTGATGATGATCCCTATATTAATAGGTTTAGCGCGCAAGAATATTATAAACCTTTGGAGAACACACAAGTAGTAGAGCTATCATGAAAATGACACTTTAATACATCAGCTTGAGTATTAGAGTTACCAGAAATCCTCAAATATATTTAATTTAATAATTATATTATTTATGCAATACCTATCCGACATAACATCTTTTATACAATGAAATAACTGGATTCAGTTTGCATCCATTGCACTACTGTTTCTTATTGGTATATATATATTCAATATTATTATCAAACATGTTCAGCTAGAATTCCAAAATAATATTATAGGTAAGTTGATCAATGTTGTAAGAAGACCTATTTTGCTCACACTTGCACTGTTAGGCTTATTGTTTTACATAGGGCAGTCTCATATAGCCGGAGATAGCTTCTATATTATTGCGAGGATATTTAATACTATCCTATATGTATATTACTTGTCATTGGGTGTGAAGATTAATAACATGTTCATACTTCCGATCATCAAGAAAAAGATGAGCGAGAGAGATGTGGATAAAGACGTAGTTATTCTTATAGATAAACTGATATCTGCATTCATTATAGTATTTGGTATCTATGTAATCCTCAGTATCTGGGAGTTAAATCTCACTCCACTACTTGCTTCAGCATGAGTTGCTGGTATTGCGCTGGCTATGGCAGCCAAAGATTCGCTCTCAAATCTCTTTGGTTGAGTATCTATGTACGCAGATGCAGCATTTAAAGTAGGGGACTATATAACAGTAGATGGTGATAAACGATGAGAAGTGATAGATACAGGGTTTCGATCAACAAGAATTAAAACGCGTGATGACGTATTAGTAACTATTCCTAACTCTATCCTTTCAAATGCAGTTATTCTTAATGAAAGTTCTCCAAACAAGCATTCTAGAATCAAAATACCTATCGGAGTTGCATATGGAACTGATCTAGATAAGGCAGAGCAAATCATATTGGAACAAGTAGAGGGTATAGAGGGTATTCTTCTTAAACCAGAAAAAAGAGTCAGGGTGCGTGGTTTTTGAGCATCTTCTATGGACATGGAACTTATGGTATGGATTAAAGAGCCAGGACTACGAGGTAGTATTAAACATCAACTTATCAAAAAGATCTATACAGCATTTAATAAGCAAAGTATCACAATACCATTCCCACAAATGGATGTTCATATGAAAAAGTAATACGATTTTAATGCTAAATTAAGGTTTTTTTAATAAAAGACTTGCATAATCATTTTTATTGTTTATAGTAATTTTAATTCTAGTAATTCAAAATTATTATTTAAATTATATATTATGGTAAATACAACAAGTGCGTTTCGTAGTTTTGCAGAGATCAGTGAAGAAATGAAAGAGAGATCAGACGCTCGAGAAGCTAAGAAAGAAACTCCAGCTGACCAACCTATTGCTCTTTTAGAAGGTTCAACAAGCACTCTAGATGGTGAGCCTAATGAAGACGTAAAAGCAGCTGTATCATTAAATCAAGATACAGTTGCTAGACTACAGTCAACTAAGGAATTGCCAGCTCAAATAAAAAAAGAAGAATCACTTACTTCTGTAAGTGATTCTTCTTCAGATGTGGATGATGAAACACCTAATCAGCCAGATACTTGATATGAATGGGGTCTTTTTCAGGGAGACTCACTTGAGAATCTTAGATATGTGAGAGCCATAATCTCAAAATGAGCTATAGAATCCTGAGATATATCTCCACTTAGCGATATGATTCAGCAACTTCAAACAATTCATGGAAAATCCCCTTTCTCTTCCTTATATGTCGCTATATCTAAAGAATATAAATTAGAAGGAGTATTTTCTCGTAATAGTGCAAAATTGAAAAGGATTTTATCACAAGATGGAAAAATAGAAATCACTGATGAAGTCAATACATTAGCCCTGAGTTTGTGTGAATTATATAATCAGTACGTTGTATCAATAAGTAAATAGAAAAAAAGACCCGAAAGGGTCTTTTTTTCTATTTAACTGTTTGTAAGATTTTCTTCCATCCTTCGCATAATCTCTTTATTGATGATATTCTCATCATTGTTAATCATATCGATGAGATTATCCAGTGATAGTACTATGACTCGTATATCACTTCGAGCCTTTACTGTGGCAGTTCGTTGCTCTTCATTGAGAAGTGCGATCTCACCAAACATATCTCCTTCACCAAGATCTGCAATATGATTACCAGCAATTGATATAGATACAGTCCCACTTCGAAGAATATATCCTTCACCATTACTCTCTACACCTTCAGCTAAGATAATTTCTCCAGCAGAGAAGTCTCTCTCTTCACACATAAGTATGATGTTTTCTACTACTGATCGTTCAATTCCCTGAAAGATTCGTAGGTTAAATATGCTTTCTGGCATGTTTTTTTGTTAATAGATTAAACTTTATATCTATTATATCATAGTTACAGAGCTAGGTCAAAAACTCACATATGAACTTAAGTGTGTTGAATTATTATTAACTTTAACTTGCTTTTAATATATTTTCTATATTATACAACAATATTTTAGGTTTTCTTAATGTAATATGATATTATATTATTAATAATGTTTTAAATAAGTAGATTATGGTGAGTTCAGAATTATTAGAAGAAGTTGGTGATTTTCAGAAGGGTGGTAATGCTGATGATATTAAACTAGATAGGTCACATTGACTTGATGGGTCTAGTGAATTATCTTTTGGTGTTGATGACCTTGATAAGACTAAGCTTGCTGCAAGCAAATTACTAGAAAAGACCAAGGAAGAACATTGGGATGATATCGAGAGTATGTTTTCAGATATATGAGAGCAGGAGATGTCTAATTTAGACCTGGAGCATAGAAAATGCCTATGACTATTGTCAAGCTATATGAAAAATTGTGTATTACCAGCTAGATCTAATGACGAAGACCCATTAAAAAAACAAATCCGAGAAAATATATTTTCAAAGTATGAAGAGCATACAGGTGGTAAATTTAGGCCACTGTATATTCAACGTCTTATTTCATGATTAGCTACTAAAAAATTAGATGTATCAGAACATGAATTAAGTGCAAGGGATGCACATGATGTACACGCTATGGTAAATTTTTTCAGAATTTATCATCCATTTAAGGAAACACTTATAGATCAACCAACAAGGGAAGTTGAATCTAAATATCTTTTAACTCAAAGATTAGAAGACTCTTTTACATCATATAAAGTTTCTTGAGAGGCTCAAAGTGCTATTCCTGCCTTAATGCCGGAACAAGAAGAACTATTAGTAGTCTTGTATGAAAGATTAAGTAAGTATCTTCTAGAAAATAATTATGAAGATCATTCATGAAGCTTTAAGACACTCAGAGCTTTATATCATAGTAAATATAAGAGAGGGCTACGAGCCGACATTAAACAGATAAAACAGTTGATAGATAGTGGCTTTGAACAAAATATTAGATGAAAAGCTCATATATTTTATGAGTTAGTAGATTTTGTTGTAAACGATTGGAAAGAATATTAAATAACCATTACCAAAAATACCTATATACAATAGGTATTTTTTTTGTCTAATTAAAAAAATCTTAATCTTTATTACATCCTGTACTATTTGGTTACAATTTGTTCAATAAATTCACACAAAGATTGATGAGTAGTTTACTTCTTTATGTTTATTCGTATGACTGTAGTAATGCCAAGTGTTTGAATGTCTACTGATGAAGTAGTGAGATCTTCTCAGATTACAAGACAAATTTCCAGGGAATGATTTCTATTAACACAGGGCTGCAGAGCTATTGTTGAGCAAACTCTGTTAGAACAGTGATTGGACAAATCAACAAACAGAAACAATTTCTTAGGTAAGACTCCCTCAGCGTTTATAGCTGAAGTCATTCACACAAATGCTCCAATGTTAGGACTTGATAAACAAGCAACTATTGATATTATCAATAGTATTGTAGAGAGCCTAAATGAAAAACTTGTTAACGCATGACATATCGTTGTTGATCAAGTAAATCAAATACTTAAAGACTCTGATATTACTCAATCTGATATTGAAAGCACTCTTTTGTTATTACATGCGTTAAGTGAAGAATTAACAAAGAAGAATACTTGTTTTTTATCTGAAATAAAAGGTTTTGATACCAAGAATGCCCTGGCACTCCGAAAGATTCTGGAAACTTTAAATGACCATAAAGCATTCACAAAAGCAGACACGGCATTTACAAACTTATATTGATGACGACTTGGATGACGTGGATGACGTACTCAGTTTCTATTGGATACATCTTCAGTTGGTTTGTTTATTCGAAATATACACTTATATACCATGCTGGAACAAGAACATGATATGGTTATAAAAACAGAACGAATACAGCAGGCACTTGATTTGGGTATGTTTTATCTTGAGCAGCAAGAAACTGGACGAATTGCGTAGTTTTTTGCACTAAAATAACAAATATGATATTATATTGTTATATAACTATAATTATTATATTTTATGCTAGAACAATTACTCACATTTTACAGCTCACCAGCTTTTATTGGTTCACTTTCAGTATTAATTTTGATACTACTCTTATTTTTAGGTCTTAGAAATCATAATGGGAGTGTATATCTATTCTTTGAAGTTATCTTTGAAAAAGCACTCACTTTTTTTGAAGATATTATTGGAAACGAAGTACATAAAAATATTGTCGTGTATGTGGTAGTATTGTTTTTTATCATACTGCTTTCTAACATGTTTGGGGTACTGCTAGAGATTATAGCTCCAGCTATTGGTATGACCGCTTCGTGAGATTTTATTCTTTCAAAATACATCATTATCCCATCAGCCGACATTAATTTTAACATTGCTCTCGCAGCACTGAGTATTTGTATACTGTTGTGAGTACAGATGCAGGGGATTGGGTTTCGAGCTTTTCTCTATGAGTATTTCCCAATCTTTGGGAAAGACTATATTACCATGGAAGTCAACAAAGATACCAATAAATATCTATATGCTATTCAAAAAGCAGGAGTCAAAGTGTTTGATATTATTCTCTCACTGTTTTTAGGACTGCTTGATATCGTGGGGCTATTTGCCAAAATTATATCACTCTCGTTTCGACTTTTTGGTAACATGACCTCAGGGACCGTGTTGCTGGGTATTACCGTAGTCGGACTCTCTGGTATGACTCAAAACTGGTTTGGTTTCGAATTTCCAGTTGGGCTACCGGTTATTGTCTATCTACAAGAGATACTCGTATGAGTTATACAAGCCTTTGTATTTGCTATGTTGGTAGCTATATTTATACAACTCGCAATTCCAGAAAAAGAAACGGTGGAACAGGTGGCGTAATTTTGCAACAACATCTATAATATGATATTATAGATTATATTAATAAATAACTAAAATATTATGGATCAAGTACTTATATATGTAGGAGCAGGTTTAGCAGTAGGGCTCGCAGGTTTTGGTGTAGCTCTTGGGCAAGCAATGATTGCAAAAGAATCAATTGAAATACTTGGGAAAAACCCAAAACTGGTCGCAACACTTCGAACCTATACGGTTCTAGGTATCGCACTCACTGAAACAGCTGCTATCTATGGACTCGTAATTGCATTTAATATTGTATGAAGCGATGTAGTCACAGGTGCACAAGCTATTGGTGCTGGGTTGTCTATTGGTCTCACTGGTATGGGTGTAGGACTGGCTCAAGGTAAGTTTGCAGCAGGAGTACTCGATGCAATTAACCGAAATCCTGAAAACAAAAAAACAGTGATGCAATTTATGTTCTTATTCATTGCACTCCTAGAATCAGTAGCCATCTACGGTCTGGTATTAGCTCTTAATATTCTCGGATAATGGACGGAATTAATATTACATTAGTACTCGCTCAACTCGCAAATTTTTTAATACTTTTTTTAATATTCAAAAAATTCATTGCAGATAAGCTCATTGCAACTATTTCATCGCGCAGAGAACTTCAAGCAAAGCTTGAGAAAGCCGCAGCAGAGTATGCAATAAACCTCGCAGCAGCGAATAAAGAAAAAGAAGATATTCTTGTTCAAGCTCGACTCAATGCAAAGAACATGATGATAGAAGTTGAATCTCTCGCAAATAAAAAATCAGTAGATATTTTACTCGCAGCAGAAGATAAGGCTAATCTTACATTAGAAGGAGGTCGAAAACAACTTGAAAAAGAACGACTCTCAATGTTATCACAAATGAAATCAAAGATTATCGATATATCTCTCAGACTCAACGAAAAACTCTTCGATGACCAAAATGCATCCAGAGACTTCATGGAGAACGAGATGGAAAATATAAAGATGTAGAAATTAATAATTTGTTAATGTATTTTTAATAAAAATTTAATACTTTGGCTTAAAATAGGGAAAATTTACTTGTATTACAAGTAAATTTATTTATAATCCTGTTGCTTTCAATTTCGGAAGTAAAAATCAAAATAAAAAGGTGAATAAATATGAGATTTTTAATCTTATTGGTGGTTTCTATATTTTCGTTACAAACTTTTTCTGCTGAGTTAAGTACTCCATCCGGTTTTGTAAAAATCAGGAATGGTAATGGTGCAGATCTTTACAGAAATAGTGCGAATGATGTTTATGTTCAAGTGGTTGATTTGCAGGGTGGTGGAGGTGTATCCTTTCATGGCTTTGCAAATTCTTATAATCCTTCTGTACCAAGTTTTTATCGTCAATCTTTGACTTCACTTTACAACAACAATAATTCTTCTGGATTATTTTCTGCTGTGAATGGTCAATTTTTTGATAATGAATCTTCTATCACTGGTGTCGCATTTCCTGTGAAGACCCAGGGATTGATTCGCTCTAGTGCTGTATGGGATAACTTGAGCAAACGAACTTTTATGATTAACTATTCAGGCTATGCTTATATCAAAAATGGATATAGTTCTAGTTATTTGAATGATTCAAACATGAAAGAAGTCTTAGTAGGATTGCATCCAAATGTAAACAAATCTAGTGTTCTTTCCATTGGGCGTTCTTACATAGGTGGTGTCACACAAGGTTGTAACCCTAGTTATGCCACTTGCGCTCATAGATATGTACTATTTTTTGTTGCTAAAAATAAGCGACAATCTCAAATGCAATCTATTGCTTCTAGTTGGGGAGTACATTCGAATTCACTTGTTATGATGGACGGGAGTGGTTCGGCACAAATGAAATCAGGATTCTATGGTATATACGGCAGTCGTGCTCCCTCTGTTTATGCGCCTGACTATCGAGCAATGCCTCATGCAATTTTAACCTACGAAAATCAGTAGCCGTTTAAAGCTGTAATAGACAAAAAAATATCCTTGCGAACTAGCAAGGATATTTTTTATATAAATGAATCCATGATTATACCTAATACAATAAGGAGAATAAAGGGGAAGCTATTAATTATTCAGAATAGTATATTTCAAAGCAAAATATACTTCATGTCTTGTTTTATTTGTTTTTTCTTTGAAAGTCATCATATTAGCGCTCAAATATATCAAATTACTGGTATAAATCTAAACCATAAGAGATACAATTTAGGTTTATATGATTTTATATTAAGTAATTTGCTGCATATGTGTCATATTCAGTATAAGATTAAATCAACTATTATTCATAATGATATTAGTAGTATAAAAATATATATATGTTGAAATAATGTCTGTTGATTGAAAACATGTCCAAAGCTTGATGAAAGTCATGAATGTCATATCATTCAATGATAAATAACTCTCTCTATTGGCACAAAATCTCAAAATGCAAAGGAGATTGTATCAAGTTCATATAAAAATATTATTATTTTTTCAAACATATTGTTAAAATTTAAGTATTATTGATTGAGATTATATTTTTGTTTCCTTAAAAGTCTAATTTAAGCCAAAATTTAATAAAAAATTAATATTATTTTTTAAATAACCAGATGAAAAGAGGAATTATATAAGATATTAATATCTTATATAATTCAAAAAAAAATTTATTTGCATTTTTGGCTCTGATAAATATACTCCTTGCGTTTAAGGAAATATTAAATTTTTATATAATATATATATGGATTATATCGTTGAGTTATTGACTACAATGATGGGCTTCTACACTAGCAACTTCGCTAATGGGCTCTACATACTTATCATTGCATTAGGTGCATTGATTTTTGTGCTAAAAAAATACCCTATGTCATCTTTTAGTGTCTTTTTTGATCTTGTGTTTGAAAAAGCATTCGATTTCTTTGAAGATATTCTTGGAAAAGAAGAGAAAAAATGGATTGTTATGTATATTGTAGTAATGTTTTTTGTGATTGCTCTTACAAATATATTATGAGTTGCCATTGAGCTCATTGCTCCTATGTTTGGGGTTGATGAAAAGAAAGTACTTATATTAGAGCATTTTATTGCTATCCCAACAGGGGATAAAAACTTCAATATTGCTATGGCAATCGTTGGTGTACTCATTGTTATTAAAGAACAGTTTGCTGCACTTGGGTTTAAAAAAGCATTGTATGAATACTTTCCAATTTTAGGGAAAGATTATATTCCATATACAAGAGGGAGTATGCATCCTGCTATTGATTGGCCACTATTCTTGTTTGTAAAAGCATGTGATATTGTAATTTCAATGTTTCTCGGGGTTCTTGAGATTGTAGGTCATATAGCTAAGGTGGTATCATTATCGTTCCGACTGTTTGGTAATATTATGGCAGGATGATTATTGTTGGGTATGCTGGTAGCTGCTGCGGCAGGACTATCGTATAATTTAATTGGATTTGAATTTCCAGTTATTGGCCCAATTATTATCCATTTACAAGGAATGTTGGTAGCACTCATACAAGCACTTGTATTTCCACTCCTTATCGCTATCTTTATTAAAGTAGCGAAAGTACATTAAAAAACTAAAAACAAACACTTAATTTTTAAAACTAAATAATACATATGGAATTTATTAATTTTATCTGAGCTGGTCTCGCTGTTGGTCTTTCTGGTATTGGGGTAGCTATTGGTCAAGGTATCTTGGCTAAAACAGCTACTGAAGTAATATGAAAAAATAAAGAAATGTCAGGATTCTTTCTGACTGTTACTATTCTTGGTATAGCATTGGTTGAATCAGCTGTTATCTATGGTCTGATCATAGCTTTTCAAATTATCGGTACAGAAGCGATGACACTTTCAGCTTCGGTTGGTGCTGGTCTAGCGATTGGTTTAGCTGGTATGGGTGCTGGTATTGGTGAAGGTAAATTGATTGCCTGAGCACTTACAGCTATGGAAAAAAATCCTGCTATTAAAGCAAAGCTGATGACTTTTATGGTTTTATTTATAGCCTTAGTTGAATCATCTGCTATCTATGGACTGGTAATTGCATTCCAAATTATTGGTGCTGACGATCTTGCGAAAAATGCCTTTCTTGGTATGGGGTTTGCGATTGGTCTGGCTGGTCTTGGTGTTGCTATCGGACATGGTATTATTGCTAATAAAGCAATGATTGTCATTGGAAAACGACCACAAATGATGTCATTCTTTCTCACTGTAACTATTCTTGGTGTAGCCTTAGTTGAATCAGCTGCTATCTATGGACTTGTGGTTGCATTTGATATTCTTGGAAAAGATCTTTCTCTCTATGCTTCAATGGGTGCTGGTCTGGCTATTGGTTTGACTGGTATGGGTGCTGGTATTGGTGAAGGAACACTTATCGCATGAGCGATTCAATCAATGGAACGTAATCCTAATATTAAAGGGAAGCTTCTTACATTCATGGTACTATTTGTAGCATTGGTTGAGGTTACTGCTATCTATGGTTTGATTATTGCATTCCAAATTTCAGGAGCGAGTACTCCAGACACTATGTTATTTCTTAGTGCTGGTCTGGCTATCGGTCTCGCTGGTTTAGGGGTTGGTATTGGTCGAGGATATCTTTCAGAAGAATCTCTTATTATTATGGGTCGAAACCCTGGTCTTATTTGATTCATTCTCACAGTTTCTATCCTTGGTGTAGCGCTGGTTGAATCAGCAGCTATATACGCACTCATCGTTGCATTTCAAATTCTTGGTGCTGATGCATTAGCTCCATTGGCTGCTCTTGGTGCTGGTCTCGCTATTGGTCTGGCTGGTCTTGGTGCTGGTATTGGTGAAGGACTTCTTATTAAGGGGGCCCTCAACGGTATGAATAAATCTCCAGATGAGAAAGGGAAGATACTTGCATTTATGGTTCTATTTGTAGCACTCATTGAAGTAGTGGCTATATATGGACTCATCATTGCATTCCAAGCTCTGGGAACAGCAGCTTAATTTAAAATAACAAAAACATATTTAACTTAATTTATATATAACACATGGAAGATATTAAAATTGGACTTATAATCGCACAGCTGATCAACTTTGGTATTATTTTCTGGATTTTTAAAAAGTACGTAGCAGATAGTTTAATAAAAGCTGTCCACGAAAGACGATCACAACTTGAGAATTCTGCTAATGCTGAGAAAAAAGCGCAAGCGCAACTCGATAAAGCAAATGCTGAAGCAAAAACAATTCTTGAAAAAGCGAGAACTAAAGCAGCTGGGATTGAATCTCACGCAAATGAACTTTCAAAAGACAATACGGCTAAAACTTTAGAAAAAGCAGCCTCTCAGGCTGAACACTTACTTGAAACTGGAAAAGCTCAAGTAGAAAAGATTCGATGAGAAATGGTAGCGGCTATGAAGGCTAAAGTAGTAGATCTCTCACTGAAACTAAATTCTAAGATGTTTGACAAAGAGTCAGCCAATAAAGAATTTATGGAAAAAGGATATGATTCTCTAACTAAATAAAACTATGACAGATTTTAATAAAGATCTTGCCAGTTTGAACCTAACAGAGCTGAAAGAGTTATTGAAGGAAGCAAAAACCTATAGAGGGCTTTCAAAACAACTCTGAAGTAGATGAGTTCAGGCATATAAGAGATCGAGACTAGGGATACCAAAACTGATCGTTGATCATTTTACAAATGTTCCAGTAGATATGGCTTGGGAACAAGCCAGTAGAGTATACAAGTCTCTATTTGATATGGACGTGAAAAAAGATGATGTAGAGTTTCGACCAAAACAAAGTCTCAAATGATGAATAAAAGTGTATATGGATGACAAGATGGTTGATCTGAGTTACGCAAAAATTGAAAAACAAATTATATAATTATATTAATACTTAAAAACAGGATACTATGTCAAACGACGTTTTAAATAATATCATCAGTGAAATCGAAACAAAAATCGATTCAGCTGATATGAACCCAGAAGTAGCTAACGTAGGTGAAGTAATCTATCTTGGTGATGGGGTTGCAAAAGTTTCAGGAATGAGAGAAGTTGCTTACAACGAAGTAGTTGAATTTGATTCAGGTGCGAAAGGAGTAGCGCTTAACCTAGAAGAACATTTTGTAGGGGTAGTTGTACTCGATGGTTTCACAAAGATTAAAGAAGGTGAAATTGCAAAAGCTACTGGAAAAATTCTTGAAGTACCAGTTGGTAAAAACATGGTAGGTCGAGTAGTAAATGCACTTGGTGAACCAGTTGATGGTCTTGGTGATATTAAAGCGGACGATAACTATCCAGTTGAGAGAGTTGCTTCTGGAGTTATGTCTCGAAAATCAGTACACCAATCTATGGAAACTGGTATTAAGGCAGTCGATGCTCTGGTTCCAATCGGACGAGGACAACGAGAACTTATTATCGGTGATCGACAGGTAGGTAAAACGCAAGTTGCTATTGATACTATTTTGAATCAAAAAGGTCTTGGTATGACATGTGTATATGTTGCTATCGGACAAAAAGAAGGAAAGGTGGCTCGAATCGTTGAAGAACTTCGAAAATCAGGAGCTATGGAATATACTATCGTAGTAATTGCTTCAGCTGCTGAACCAGCTGCAATGCAATATATTGCACCATATACTGGTTGTGCGATGGCTGAGTACTTTATGCTCAATGGAGAACATTCTCTTATCGTATACGATGATCTTTCAAAACAAGCCAATGCTTACCGAGAAATGTCACTGTTACTAAGAAGACCACCAGGTCGAGAAGCGTATCCAGGTGATGTATTCTACCTTCACTCAAGACTTCTAGAGAGAGCTGCGAAGCTTAATGATGAACTTGGAGGAGGATCAATGACAGCATTGCCTATTATTGAAACACAAGCCGGTGATGTATCAGCATATATCCCAACCAATGTTATCTCAATTACGGATGGACAAGTATTTTTAGAATCAAATCTATTCAACTCTGGTCAAAAACCAGCGATTCATGTAGGACTTTCAGTTTCTCGAGTATGAGGAGCCGCTCAAACAAAAGCTATGAAATCCGTGGCAGGTACTCTTAAACTAGACCTGGCTCAATTCCGAGAACTCGCTGCTTTCTCTCAATTTGCTTCAGACCTTGACTCTGATACAAAAGCTCAACTCGATCGAGGAGAGAGAATGATGGAATTACTTAAACAAGATGTATATTCTCCAGTTGCAGTTCCAAAACAAGTATGTGCTTTCTACGCAGGTGGGAAAGGATTCCTTGATATGATTCCAGTTGCTAAAGTGGGGAAGTTTGAACAAGACCTATACACGGCTCTTGATAAAGACAAAAAAGTTCTTGCATCTATCCAAAAAGAATCAAAACTAATCGAAGCTACTGAAACTGATCTAGTAAAAATTATTGAAACTGTAGTTGAACTACATAAATAAACCTCACCCTAACCCTCTCCTTATAGGAGAGGGGACGAGACCAAAACAATTTGGTCCTCATTTCTCCTATAAGGAGAAAATTGTATGAGGTAATTAATATTTAACAAATCTCCTTTCGATGTCTAATGCTAAGGAAATAAACCGAAAGATAAAATCTATCAAAAATACTGGGAAGATTACTCGGGCAATGGAGCTGATTTCAACTGTAAAGATGAAAAAAGCTCAAGACCTTGCACTTGAAAAGCAAGAATTTGTTCTTGAAATCCTCAAAGTATTCTTGCGAGTAGAAGAGTATCTTGATGACTATCCACTCTTTGATGCGAACAGACCAGGGAAGACTTTGGCTGTAGTGGTTACCTCTAATAAAGGATTGTGTGGTGGATACAACATCAACGTAATGAAAAAAGTAAATCAGTATGTCACTGACAATCCTGAGGAAGAGCTTGATTTCATTGCTGTTGGTAAAAAAGCTGCTAGCTTTGTTGCTCGAACAGGGAACAATTTAATAGCTGATTTTTCTGAAGAATTCTCAGACAACATCGAAGCGCTCTTTACTAAGAGAATTTCAAAAATGATGCGAGACGAGTTTATGTCAGAAAAATATAACAAAGTGGTCGTATTTTACAATCATTATGTAAACACTATTAAACAAATTCCAGTTGCGAAAACACATCTGCCTATCAACGCAGCTGAGATCAAAAAATATCTGACTCACTTTGTTGAAGATAGCTATGATCTCGAAACTGAGCTGGGTGTAAACGATGATACTCATTTCTATGATATAGAACCAAGTAATGAAGAAGTAGCCAACGAGGTTATTCCTATCATACTCGACATGATATTCTATGATACACTCCTCGAGGCAAAAGCTTCAGAGCATTCGTCTCGTATGATTGCCATGAAAAATGCTAAAGATAGTGCCAAGCGGATTGCTGATGAACTCACACTCAAGTATAATAAAGCCAGACAAGCTATGATTACACGAGAGGTCTCTGAGATTACAGCTGGGGTAGAGTCTCTCAAAGACGCATAACTTTACAAGCAGTCTAATTATAATACAATACAGGTATCTTATTATTTAATTCAATACAACTATGTCATCAATCGCTATGGTTCTAAGAGTTATATTTAATGTATTATTATTCGTATTATACGCTGCAGTAGCTATGGTGCTCGTTGGTTTTACAAAAGCTGCGTTTACCAAATATGTACTGGGTTACCCAGTACCAGGTGATGGAGCAATCAGTGCTGATATATTTGCCATTATTACAGTGCTGGCTGTATTTGTAATAACACTGGCTTGGAGAAAGCATTTCTACCTTTGTCTTGATAAAGCACAAAATAAATGTTAGCTTCTAGCTCATGTTGAAGCAATACTAATAGAGAAAACAATAAATAAATTTAAATTTTAATAATAATTTTGCAATTATGCATACAGGTAAGATAAAAAAGATAATCGGAGTAGTAATCGATGTTGAATTTACAGACGGATATGTACCAAGTATCTATGAAGCACTTGAAATACAAGGTTCTGAGCGAAAAGTAGTACTTGAAACTCAACAACAACTTGGTGATGGGGTGGTTCGAACTCTGGCTATGAATACAGCTGATGGACTCAAGAGAGACATGGATGTAGTAGCGACTGAGTCTCCTATTCGAACTCCAGTTGGTGAAGCTGTACTTGGACGAATGTTCAACGTACTTGGTGATCCTATCGATGGTGGTGAGCGACCAAAAACAGAATTTGAAGATCCTATTCATAGAGAAGCTCCAGCTTTTGCTGACCTGACTACGCATGCTGAAGTTTTTGAAACAGGTATTAAAGTAATCGACCTGATTGCTCCAATGCTAAAAGGGGGTAAAGTAGGGATGTTTGGTGGTGCCTGAGTAGGTAAAACGGTTATTATTCAAGAACTTATCAACAATATTGCTCAAGGACATGGTGGATACTCTGTATTTGCTGGTGTAGGTGAGAGAACTCGAGAATGAAATGATCTCTACCATGAGATGAAAGAAGCTGGAGTATTTGATAAAACAGCTATGGTATTTGGTCAAATGAGTGAAGCCCCAGGACCAAGAGCACGAGTGGCACTGACTGGTCTAGCTATGGCAGAACATTTCAGAGATCGAGAAAAGAAAGATGTACTACTCTTCATCGATAATATTTTCCGATTTACTCAAGCTGGTTCTGAAATCTCAGCACTTCTTGGTCGAATTCCTTCAGCAGTAGGGTACCAACCTACTCTTGCTACTGATATGGGTATCCTTCAAGAACGAATTACTTCAACAAAAGACGGTTCTATTACTTCTGTACAAGCCGTATACGTACCAGCTGATGATCTCACTGATCCAGCTCCGGCAACTACATTTGCCCATCTTGATTCAACCGTAGTACTCGATAGATCTATTGCAGAACTCGGTATCTATCCAGCTGTAGATCCTCTGGATTCAACGTCTACTGTTCTTGATCCTACGGTTGTAGGTGAAGAACACTACACTGTTGCTCGAGAAGTTCAAAAAATCCTTCAAAAATATAAAGAACTGCAAGATATTATTGCCATTCTTGGTATGGATGAACTTTCAGAAGAAGATAAACAATCAGTAGCACGGGCACGACGAATTCAACGATTCCTTTCTCAACCATTCTTTGTAGCTGAACAATTTACTGGTACTCCAGGAGTATACGTAAAACTCAATGACACAGTGGCAGGATTTAGAAAAATTATCGACGGAGAACTCGATCATATACCTGAAAAATTCTTCATGTATAAAGCAAATATTGAAGCGGTGGTACAAGCAGCAGAAGACGCAAAAAAGAAATAATAAACAAACCTTACTAAACTATGGAATTAAAAATCTTATCATTCTCTGGTGAAAGTTTCAACCACGATAATATCGTATCAGCTACTCTTATGACAGCTTTGGGTGAAATTACTATCCTAGAAGGACATGCACCACTACTGACCAGTATTACACCATCTACGATGTATATCATCTTTAAAGATGAGCATAATCTAGAACGAAGAGATGATTTTGCTATCGGGGCTGGTATTGTAGAAGTACGAAACTCAAAGATCAAAATCATGGCAGATATGCTGGTTGATATTGAAGATCTTGATAAAGATGAAGCAGGTAGAGCGAAGGAAAAGGCTCTCGAGCTCATGGAACAATTCAAGGATTCAAAAGACAGAGTAGACATGGAAAAGTTTATCGAAGCCGAGGACCAACTCCTCAAATCGATTGCCCAACTCAAACTCTACGATATGAAGAAATAATAAAAAACCTCTCAATTTGAGAGGTTTTTTATTATCAGAACTATATTTATCAAATATAGTAATTGACAAAAAACAATATTTAAATATATTGAATTAATATAATATATTGAATTAATATAATATATTGAATTAATATAATATATTTAATAAAGTAATATATATATATGGATGTATCAAATATATCGAATCAAACTATTATTGATTTGTTACAATCTAAAACAACTACTGTAACAGATGTACAAGCTATACTTAATGGTGAGCTGGGAAATGCTCGTCAGGATGTATTATTTAGAGACGCTTATAATCTTACGACTCACGAAGTAAAAGATAATACAGAGACCATTCATAATCATACATATCCTGTAAGAGATAGACTAGAACTTAAGTGACTTGATGATGTTAAGATTCAAGGTCTTTTAGCTATAAGACAGAAAATAACACTTGAACAAGACTTTGATAGACTAGCCAATGCAGTTGTAGATTTAGATAATAATATATTTGAAAGTAATTTTGCCATTCTCTGATTATCAGAGAACGACATGATAAATAAAATTTTTCGCTTAGATTACAATGTATCTGCATGAAATTTACAAATTCGTGATGATAATAACTTAAAAATGTTACTCTCTCTTGAATCTTGAATCTTCGCAAAATCACTTACTTTATCAAAGACTCACTTTGATTTATTAGCATGGACACAGACTATGAACGACCATAGTAACTTTGAATGATGAGTAGTGCTTTTGAGTGAAAGTAATAATAGGTTTGAGCAACTTCATGCGCATATACAAAGACTACAAAAATGATATATGCTTCGATATCTACTCCAATTTTTATGAGCCTATCCAGAGCTTTTTGAAAAATTAGGTTCATTATCACAAAAGAATTTTAAAGGATTCATGCAGCATTTATCAGATACTGGTGACCTAGAGTTGGATGATTTTATGGAAATTTTAAGTAAATTAGATCAAAAATCACTTTGAACTCTTATTACAAAATTAGCACAATCTGATAGATCATGAGAATGGTATTGGGCAATAATTGTGAGTAATAGATCATCTGAGCTAATAGATGAAATTATAAAATGAGACATAAATAAATTAGAATTCCCAAATACTAATTTAGAAGTTCAGTGATATAGAAAGGTATCATAGCATATTGCTATAAAAAACTAGAAAAAAATATTCATATTCATATACTTGAAATATGAATATTTTTTATCTTTCAAACATGCTCCAGGCTCTTCGAAAACTTATCTATCCTAGTTTCACACCACTTAACACTATAACAGTCTCTAAACAGGCTATTTTGGGTAATATAGAGTATTTGAGTAGTCTTCATAAAGGCTCAGATATATTTCCAGTGATAAAATCAAATGCATATGGTCATGGACTCAAGGAAATATGTGAGATACTCAATGCAAGTAGTGTGCATACCGTGTGCATGGATTCGACCTATGAATACCAAGTCGTAAAGAAATACTTCAAGTGAAACATGATCATGCTCTGAGAAACACACTCAGAAAATTATCTGGGTATGGATCCCAAGCGAGTGGCTGTTTCTGTATATAATATTTCTACCCTAGAAGCACTCGTAAAAACAAAGAAGAAATTTAAGGTCCATATTTTCTGTAATACAGGTATGAATCGAGAGGGAATACAAAGCGAGCAAATAGAAGAGTTTTGTAGTATTATAAAAAATTCAAACCTAGTATTTGAAGGTATAGTGAGCCATTTTAGTTCAGCTGATGATAGTGATAATTCAGTTACTCACAATCAGATTGAAAAATTCAAAGATATGGCTCAAGAGATTTGAAACATGTGACTCTCACCAAAGTATAAGTATATTTCAGCGAGTGGAGGTTCATTAAAAGTACAAGATAGATTTCTCAATGCTATAAAACCAGGTTTAGCTTGCTATGGATATAATCCATTATTACCAGATGATGCTGACTATGAGAAAGGGAGTAAATTAGTTCCAGCTCTAGATATATATTCAACCGTGACTTCTATTCAAAGCATTAGCCCCAGTGATGGAGTAGGGTATAACCAAACCTATTCTCCGATGGAGCCTACTCGTGTGGCAAGCATACCTTTTGGTTACACAGAAGGTCTTGATAGGCGACTCAGCAATAACTGGCAGGTAAAGATTTGAGAGACATACTACCCAGTAAGGTGAAGAGTTTCTATGAACATAGTTACTATTGAGATCTGAGATGAGGATATTGCTATCTGAGACAGAGTTCAAATTATAAGCTCGAATCCAGACGATAAAAATAGCATCAGCGCCTGCGCTGATGCTATGGGTACTATCGATTATGAAGTACTGGTAAAATTGGATCCAAGTGTGGTGAGAGAGATTATTTAGCGAAATAAAGTTTGAAAAGCAGGCTTTTTCTTTATAATAAATTCTATTACCTTATTCTTAAAAAAATAAATAAAAAATGAGTAATCACTTTCACGATATCCCACTGGGGAATGAAGATTTAACAGAAATAAATGCAGTACTTGAAATTCCAAAAGGAAGCCAAGTAAAATATGAGTTTGATCATAAAACAGGGGCTATGTGGGTTGATAGAGTAGGAAAAACTCCTATTGCCTATACATTTAATTACGGAGACCTTCCACAAACTTGGAATTCAGGTGACAATGATCCACTCGATGTTATTATTTTATGTTCTCATTCTCTTGCTGTTGGTGTTATTGTACCATGTAGAGTGGTTGGGGGATTAAAAATGATAGACAGTGGTGAAGATGATTATAAAGTTCTTGCAGTAGCTGATGATAAATATTACGACCATGTAAATGATATTGAAGATGTTTCAACAAAAGAGCTTGATGATGTAGCATACTACATGCAGCATTATAAAGATCTTCATGGAAAAGAAATAGAACTCAATGGTTGGGATAATAAAGCAACTGCTATCAAAAGACTTCATGAATGTCATGCAGAATATAAAGCTAAATTTAATAAATAATGTCTTATAACTATAAAAAAATGAAACCAGAAGATTGGGAAATAGTATTTCACGGAGGTTTATTTATTATAGAAAAGCATACCATTAAATGATACGAACGAGCTGTACGCCCACCTGGAGTACGGCTTGTTTTGCGAGATAGTAATGATAAGTATCTTATCACGAAAGAATTTAGATCTGAGCAATGATGATTTGATTATAGACTGCCAGGTTGAAAGGTAGTCGATGACATTGATTCATATCTTGATATGCGAAATGCAGAGAATAAATTAAATAAAGCCGTTTTAAAGGCTGCTAGACTTGAAGCAAAAGAAGAAGCAGGAGTAGATGATATACAAGACCTAGAAATTATTACTATATCAAAAGCCTGAGCAAGTGTGGAGTGGACTCTCTACTATCTCAGTGGTATCATCACAGCTATGTGAGAGCAAGATTTATGATGAGATGAGGCCATTCATGGCATAGAGGTTTGATTCTATACAAAAAACGAAATATTAGATATGATTTATGCTGGAGATATGAAAGAAGAGAGGAGTGTAGCAGTACTGATAAAACATTTTGGAAAATAGTTCCAAAATGTTTTTTTATATGTCAACGCTCACTACAGGCTTTTGCCTTGTAATTACAGCAGTTTTTTGTATATTTAAAAAAGAAAATATTTCTTAGAAAACTCTATGAAACAACAACACAAAATATATATTGCTATCTGACTGCTGCTCTTGTTAATTTTAGGATGAGTATTTTTCTATACTCTACAAAACAAAGTAAATTTACCTACTGTGGTAGAAGTAACGCAGACATGATCAGAAGATATAGTGGATAATAAAGTTATTGTATCTGATGAGGACAAGGCTAGGATCATTAAAAATACACTCGAAAAAAAACCATGAGTAGAGTGATTAGCTGATCTACATAATAGATTTAGTCATGAAATATTTAGTTTCATTGATTGTATAGACTTCACTTGAGAAGCACAGCAATATTGCAATGAACAACAAGCATACATGAATGAGATCTCAAAACAAATATATTGGTCTGATGTAGTCGAAAAGTGAACTGACTACGCACAAAAATTTAACTGTATAGAGCTAACATTTGAGGCAGATAAAGGTTTATGTAGACAGTTTCAACTTATTACCTGGTCAAGTGTAGTTAAGAAATGATATGAGTACGCTATTGAATTTGATTGTGACCAGATAGAAACAGATGAAGGACCACAGTTATGTAAAGATTTCCAAAATACTAAATAAATATACTATGAAAAAAAATATCCTTATTGTAATAGCTCTATGAGTTATAGCATTATTCACCACAGCAGTTGGCTTTGATGTTAATATAGATGAGCCTAATTCAGACGACCAGAGGACTTGGTACAACAGAGATGTAAGCGGTAGCTTTAAATTTTCAAATTTTTCAAATTTTGAATGGCAGTATTGATCATATGGAAACTGGTCACCTGTAAATGCTACTTGCGGTACGCGTTCACGTACTCGAACCATTTCAGGTTGTTATGTTAGCTGAACAAATCAAAAAATAGCGAATGCTGATGAAGTGGCTGCGTGTGGTAGTCCTAAGCCAGGACCTGAAACAGAGGAAGAAGACTTGTGAGAGTGTTATGACGGTGAATGGATAGTTAATCCACCACGAGCTTGTAATACGTCTTGTGGTCAAAGTGCAAGAACAAATAATTGATCAATAAGTTGTGTTTGAACATCATGTAATCCTGCAGATAGACCTACAAATGTAGCATCTATTAGTTGTCCACAGACTTCGTCATGTACCACGGCTTGTGATGCAGGTTGAGTAGCAAGCTATAGGTTAAACGATACAAATGTATGAGCATATTTGGAACATGAATGAATATATTCTCATCCTGTTAATAGATGTGTAAAAAACCTTACATATAAGGTTACTCGAAGACAAGCTTCAGACTGGCCAGGGATTGGTACTGTCTATGGAAGTTTAGAAGACTACCCAACCAGCTGAGTTCGTACAGTATTTAATGAGTCTAGTGGACCAAATTCATTAAGTTTTTCTGTGAGTCAAGCATGAAATCCAAATAATTGTGGTTCTGGTTATAAATGGATTCATTCTCTTAATTTTATTATACATGATTATAGTCCAAGTACAGGAGGAGTATATGGAGATCTTACTTGAGATTCGACTATTAAATATACTGGTTGTACAGCTCCTGTACAATGATGCCCGGCTAAAACAATATTAGGACATGCTGTTCAAGCTGGTCCAGATAAAGATGTTCAGACATTCGCTGGAAATAGTGTTTTTGCTACCTTTACGTGTGATGATATTACCTGGAAATGGACCATAGAAAATATATGTGGAAATAAATTCCAAAATTGTCAGTAATATTTTAATGATCATGCTTTTAAATAGATGGCATAAATAATAAAAATTGTACATTTTTTGCAATAAAAAAATAGATATGATAAGATAATAGTAATTAAATTTATTATTATCTTTTTCTTATGAAAAGTTTTATTACAAAAGCAGTGTTCTGTGTAGCTATATTCCTAGGATTTGCTTCATCAGCTTACGCAGCTGAGACATGTACTTGGAATAGCTCAGCTTCTTTTATTGAATCTGGTTGTGAACCAGATATATCATGAGTATGAATTATAGCTGGTAGTAATAATGGAGCTCAATATATACCTCAAAGTGGAACCTGCTCATCAGCAGGAACTACAAGATTTACCATATTTTATTTTGAGAATGTAAATTCATGTTCATGAGAGCAATCATATAGTTCGTTTGAACAAACATGTGATTGTGTGACAACAACACCTCCAGTAACACCACCCGTTACTCCTCCAATAACACCACCAGTTGTCGTTCCACCAACACCGGGGATAGCCCAATTAGAATCGGTGAGTGTGACGATTGAAAAACTCGACATAGTATGAAACACTTCTGTAGATATTGTACGAGATAGAAATCTATCTATTAGTGAAACCATTTTTAACACAGGACCCGTTATAATTACAAGAAATGCTGACCTAGTAGATTTTGATGTAGTCACAGACGGTACTTATGCTATTACCGTTAGCGGAATAGAACAATATACTCAAAAACTAGCCAGTGAAACATTTGTAGCGTATAGAGATACCACTCCACCAGTCGTAACTGACATAGATATCACTACATGAAATCCTGAGAACCTATCAGCTGACAATGCTTACGAATATAATATATCTGTTTCAACAAGCTGAGGTTCTGCCATTGTGAGTATTGCATGAACCAAAGAAAATTCAGCCAATCAATCAAGTACTGCCTTTAATGATACCACTCCAGGATCTTTTAACCAAAGCTGGAATATTAGCGAAGTAGATAATTTTAGAAACGCAAATCCAGCTACTGGTGATATCACAGCCCGAGACTATAGTTTTACTATCACAGATGCATGTGATCAAGCAGGAAACTGTGGAAGTGCTGGAGTAGGTTGGTCTGTACTATCAAGAACTCATCATGTATATGCTAATTCTGATTCTGCTGAGCTCACTGTTGCTGGATGATCAAATAATCTCAACAGTGGAGCGATAGCTCAGGGTACAAATAGTACACTGAATCTTGTTTTAGAAGATGAGTATGACAATGCTATACTTCCATCCACTAGTATTGGAAGAGAAATAGAATTTATAGTAGACGCTAACAATGAACTCGCTCTCAATCAATACGATTATGAAAAAAACTTGAGTCCAAATGCTAGTGCTGTATTTGTAAATACCATTGCTCTTCCTCTCTCATATGGATTATGAAGCAATGCTACATCACTCGGAAATCTAGCCAATAGTGCCGATCAATATGAACTTGATTTTCAAGTCTATTCACCAACCAGTAATTCACTAGGTAATGAAATCACAGAGAAAAATAGAGGAAGCTTTAGCCTAGATACTATTCATACGAATATTTCTGGACTTGGTAACGAGTCAACTTCGCTGGATACAGATATAGATTTTGTATTTACTCCACTCTTTACCACTTCGTTTGAAGAAGATAAAGGTATTAAAGAATTTGGACTACGAATCGACGGGGGTATTCAAGAATCTAAACTCAACTTTAGCGAAAGAGCTTCAGGTTCAGCTGCTATAGATAGAAGAATCTATTTTAGATATGGTACCTCAGACACACTCAATAGTGCTATATTAGACAAGCTTGAAATGCAATTTAGCTCTGTAGGTGATTTTACAACAGCCACAGAAGAGCCAGAACTCGACATAGCTTCATCAATGGACCCATCAAGCATGAGTACGAGTGATGATATCAATTTTAGAACGATTTTAACGTCATCAGATACTATTGCACAAGCTAATTCTACCTACCTATCAACCCATATCTGGTATAGTATTGATGGACTCGATGTTGTATACAACGGAGAGTACATTGGTTCTGACGATACTCTAGAATTTAACACCGTGAATTCAGGACTACGAGTAGAATGAAAAATTCACTCTCAACAACAACGAGATATTACTACCGAGCAAGCAGGAACACTGATATCTTTTGGAAATATATCGAAATCAATTCTGAGAGAAAGTATGAGTAAAAATGTTTACGAAATTGTAAAAAATCTCCCAGATATGCCACAAAATGCACCAGTTGTTGACTTAACTGTAACCAACCTAGCGAGCACAGATTGGGAATGAAATAGCAGCAGTGGATCGATCGCAGGAGCAAAGAAAAATATTTTATACTTTGGATGACTCTCTGGTCGAAATGTAGTGATTGATAATGGTGTAGAAACCAATGAGGTCTCTGGTAATAAAACCATTGTCGCGGTTGGATGAAACATATATATCAAGGACTCACTCTATTACCAAGGCAGCGATGACATGCTCTGACTTATAGCTATCAAAGATGCCAACGGAAACGGTTGAAATGTATATATAGATACCCAGATTACTAATATAGTCGGAAGTATATATGCACAATGATCACTGATCAGTTATGATGGTGTCAATGAAATTTCCGAAGATGTTACTCAAGAAGAACTCAAAAATCAACTCCATATCCTAGGGTCAGTATTTAGTGAAAACACTATCTGAGGTTCCGTAAAAGAGACGATACCATGATCTGGAGAGTATATATGTCCATTTAATGTAGATGAGTTTTGTAGCAAGAGTGTGGCTCAGCGATATGACCTGAACTACCTACGACGTTATCAACTCTACACCGTTGACCTGGATGAAGATGAAACTACTCTGAATGATAATTTTAAAATACCAGTCAATGATGCGAAAGTAATAGGGAACTCTACTTGTAATTACAATACAACAACACTCGAATATGATTGTTCTACTTCACCGAGTTTCTCAGGGTATCAAGTACGTAACATATATTCGCAGCAGTATTATCTAGATAATACTGCTATTGAACTAGCGAGTATCCATAGAAAATACCCAGTTATTATTCAATACAATCCTCAAATCAGTCTTACTCCACCACCGTTGTTTAGTGAATAAATAAGATCTAAAATTAAAGACATAATAAAATCCCACTGTTTAGTCTGTGGGATTTTATTATGTCTTTAATTTTAGAATTAAAAGAATTTAATTTTATCAGCATTTGGATGTTCTTTGAGTTTTTCGAGAGTTTTAGCTTCGATTTGTCGAATACGTTCTCGGGTAACACCAAACTCTTTCCCAACTTCTTCGAGAGTATGAACGTCTCAACCATCTAAGCCAAATCGCATAATGATAATTTTTCTTTCTCTTGGAGAGAGGAAATCAAGCATTTCATAGAGGTTATCTTTTAGCAGGTTCATATTTGTTTTTACATCTGGAGTTGGATTTTTATCATCTTCGATAAAATCACCCAGCGAAGTATCTTCTTCTGAACCAACTGGTGCATCGAGACTGAGAATATCTTGAGAGATTCTCATAATCTGTCGAACTTTTCTGATATCCATGTCGAGCTCAGTGGCGAGTTCTTCCATAAGAGGTTCTCGTGTAAGCTCCTGAGTAAGTCTTCGGTAGGTATGTGTAAACTTGTTAATCGTTTCGATCATATGAACCGGTACTCGGATTGTTCTTGCTTGGTCAGCAATCGCTCGAGTCACTCATTGTCGTATCCACCATGTAGCATAGGTAGAAAACTTAAACCCTTTATATGGATCAAACTTATCTACGGCTCTAAAGAGACCCACATTACCTTCTTGAATCAGGTCAAGCAGACCAAGTCCTCGACCCATATATTTCTTCGCGATCGAAACTACCAATCGTAGGTTAGCAGCAGCGAGTTTTTTTCGTGCTTCTTGGTCTCCGGCTCGAATTCGTTTTCCGAGAGAAACTTCTTCTTCTCAGGTAAGCAGCTCTACTCGACCAATCTCGTTGAGGTACATTCGTATAGAATCATCTGAAATTTCTGAGAGAGAAATAGATTGTTTGGTATCATCTTTTTTCTTTTCTTTTTTGTTGAAGAGTTTTGCCTTATCAAGATTATCGACTATGTCGATACCCAGAGCTAAAAACCGTTTAAAAACATCATCGAGTAGGTCGATATCTTCTTCAGCGTTTGGTATAGCAGCCATGAGTTCATCTTGTACAATTACCCCATCTTTTTTACCTTTTTTCATGAGTTCCTGAACCTCTTCGGTCATGTCCTCTAGGTATTCTTCGGCTACTTCTACGTCGATAAACTTTGTGAGACCTTTTCAGACTCTTCGTTTATCTTCATCCCGATCAACTGGCATTTTTTTCAGACCTTTTTCTTTTTTAAGTCCTTCTATTTCATTAGCTACCTTTTCAAAATCTTCTACTTTGAGAGAATTCAGATCTACTTCTTGAGCTCCCGTATCTTGAGTATCTATTTTAATATCTACTTTTTTGTCATCACCTTGAGTCTTGTCATCTTTTTTTGCTGGCATAGTTTTTAGTAAAAAATCGCTTGTAATACACGATTACGAGCTTAAAGTATGTTTTGCTTTAGTAGTAAAAAACCCTTTTTATGCTAAGGTCTAGAAAAAAACAACTAAAATATTTTTTCATTATTGCCAGCTTTATCTGACACCTTCGCGCTTTATTATATAAAAAATGACCTAAATTGCAAAGAAAATTTTATTAATTGAAAAAAACCAGTTTTTTCATAAAATTAAAAGAAATATAGAGTTAAAAAATACTTATGAAACACAATTTAGAAGCCATACTCCAAGACCAATTTTGACTCGAGACCTTTCGTGATGGTCAAAAAGAAGTCATCGAAAACACGATTGCTGGGAAAAATACCTTGGTATTTATGCCAACTGGTTGAGGTAAATCACTCACATATCAACTTCCAGGTCTGATCTTAGAAGGACTCACTATCGTTATCTCTCCTTTAATTTCACTGATGAAAGATCAGGTTGATGCACTGACTCACAAAGGCATAAAAGCAAGACTTATCAATTCAACACTCGATGCGTCTGAAGTAACAGCGGTGCTCGAAGAGTTGAAAAATCCATCAAGCAATCCAGTAAAATTTCTCTATATTGCTCCTGAACGACTCAATTCACCCAGGTTTACAGCCGCAGCTAAGACCATGAATATATCTCTGGTAGTTATCGATGAAGCCCATTGTATCAGCCAGTGGGGGCATGATTTCAGACCGAGTTATATGAAAATTAAGACCTTTCTTGATTCTCTAGAAATAACGCAGAAAAATATTCCTGTTTCTGCACTTACCGCAACAGCCACACAAAAAGTACGAGTTGATATAGTAGAGCGACTTGGTTTACAAGAGTTTGAGAGTTTTATCACGGGTTTTGATCGAAAAAATATCACTATAGTGGTTCGAGAAATTAGTCAAAAAACTGAAAAAATGGAGAAAGTACTCGAGATTTTAGATAAAACTCCATGAAGTGGAATTATCTATTGTTCGAGTCGAAAGGCTGTGAAAGAAGTCTATGACATGCTGCTGGAATACAAAATAAAAGCAGGTATGTACATGGGAAACCTACCACCAGAGCAACGAGAAGCGATGCAAGATAAATTTATGAACAATGATTACAAGGTTATGGTTGCAACCAATGCCTTTGGTATGGGTATCGATAAAAAAGATATCAGATTTGTTATTCACTATAATCTCCCAGGAAGTATAGAAAATTATTATCAAGAAGTTGGTCGAGCTGGTCGTGATGGAAAACAGAGTTTTTGAGTCGTGTTAGCCTCATATGGGGATACTAAAATACAAGAATTTTTTATAGATAATACTTATCCTGAAAAATCAGAAATATTTGAGATATACGATTATCTCTATAAAGATTTTAAGTCTTGAGAATGAGTTGATAATACCATTTCAAAGACCTATAAAGAACTCGCGGCTCATACTAGTATAGAAACTGACATGAAGGTGGGTAATATCATAAAGATACTCGAAAAATATAATATTGTCCGAAGAGGATGATGAGACGAAGTAGAAGGGTTTCGAGGTCGATGAATCACACTCATCAAAAACAAACGACCACACGCACACGTGATGGTAGATTGGGCTCGACAACAGGCACTCAAAGATGAATGATACTTTAAGCTAGAACAGATTAAACGTTTGCTATTTTACCCAAGTTGTCGAAAACGATTTATCTTAAATTATTTTGGTGATAAAGAAGATCTCGCCACGCTGTGAGACAATTGTGCGGCCTGTGATTTTTGTCTCGATCGAAAGAAATTTGCATGAACCGATGTAAAAAAACTCATTCCTCATTCGAGTTACGCTCTTATCTTGGAAACGGTAAAAAAATACTCAGAAAAATTCGGAGCAAAAATAATCGGATGAGTATTGGTGTGAAGCGAAGAAAAAAAGATTCTTGAATGGCATCTCGATGACTACGAGCATTACAGCTCGCTCTCAGATCTCGATAAAAAAGCGGTAGCTGCGATGATAGACGCTCTTATTTTTGAGAACTATCTCTACAAAAGCTCATGAGCCTATCCTATGATGGGTATTACAGAGCTAGGACTCGCCGTACTCTACCGAGATGGACCACTCAAAGACAGCTTGGCTGAGCTGAATACATTTGTTATGTGAAAGGTGGGAACAAGTGTGGTAAAATCTTCTAAAAAATGATCATCTCGTGTATCTCGCTCAACATGATCGTCAGCAGATACTTACAAAGCAACACTCGCACTTTTCAAAGAAAAAAAGACGATTGCTGAAATAGTGGAATTACGAGATATGTGATTACAAACGATTGAATGACACGTCGTAAAACTCTACGAGTCATGAGACATTACATTACTCGATATCCTCAATCTCGTGAATCTTGATGAGGTCAAGATAGTCAAAACAGCCATCAAAGACGCACTTTTCTGAGCCACAGAGGCACTCAAACCCATCAAAGAGTATCTCGAACAAGCCTGAGACAAAAAGATCTCATACTTCACCATAAAAATAGCCATAGCTATGATGTGAAAGGGAGATCTATAGTAAGATTTTTCTAAGCCCTTTGTTAAAGGGAAGTAAATTTGATTTTATGTACAAAAATATGATATACTAGAAGTATTAATTTCTAGTATATTTTTTTATGTCAAAAAAAGATAAATCTGCAGAAACAAAAATATTAAAAAACTCAGAACTCTTACATAATATTTTTCCTTTTTTGGAATGGATTTGAGAACTGAAAGATATGGCTGTATTACGATCAGACATTATTGCTGGTATCACTATTGCATTTATATTAGTACCTCAATCTATGGCATATGCTCAGTTAGCATGACTGCCTATTGAAGTTGGTTTATTTACTGCTTTTATTCCTGTGTTACTAGCCGGATTGTTTGGGAGTAGTCGACAAATGTCTACTGGACCCATTACTATTGTTTCACTTATGACAGGTACTGCATTGGCTCCTTATGTGATTACCAATCCAGAGGCAGCTGTTGTATATGCATCTCTATTAGCATTTTTTATCTGAATATTCTACATACTTCTATGACTGCTACGTTGAGGTGTTTTGGTTGATTTTCTTTCTTATCCAGTAATTATTGGTTTTACGAATGCATTGGCTCTCGTGACTATGACATCACAAGCAGGGAAGATATTTGGTGTTTCATATGATAAATGAGATCATTTTTTTGAATGACTTTTCAATTTAGGAGTATCTATATCACAAAATACAGATTTCTATACTCTTATTTTTGGTATAGTATCGATAGCTTTCCTCATTTTAATCTCTTATTTTAGACAATACCTACCTAAAATAATTGTTTTATCTCGTGTACTTATACTACTTATTATTTCAATAATTATTTCAAAATATATTGGTTTTGATGAAAAACTCTGATGAACTATTGTTGGTACTCTTCCTTCTAGTATACCAGGAATAAGTCTTCCATTCTTAGATCCACAGGTTACGTCTCTACATTTTTCTGACATAGTAAACCTCTTTATCTCTGCTATTATTATTGCACTTATTTGATTCTCACAATCTATTTCAGTAGCAAAATTTATTGGTACTAAAACAAAGCAAAAAGTATCTGCTAATCGGGAACTTTTTGGACAAGGTATTGCTAATATAGGTTCTTCACTCTTTGGTGGACTCTGAGTAGCTGGTTCGTTTAGTAAAACAGCTGTAAGTATGCGAGCAGGTGCGAAAACTGGATTTGCTTCAGTAGTAACTGGTTTAGTAGTTGGTATAACATTACTATTTTTGACTCCATATCTCTATCATCTACCAATGGTGGTATTGGCTGCAATTATTATGGTGGCAGTTTCAGATTTGATAAAAATCAAGCCTATTATTAAATCATGGAAAACTGAACGACATGATGGTTGGGTAGGAGTACTTACATTTGCCATCACACTCATAGTAACTCCAAGTGTAGAGATAGGTATACTCTTTGGTATTATGGCATCCCTAGTGCTGTTTATTGTACGTACTATGCGACCAAAAATAGTTGAATTGTCACTCTATAAAGATGACCATTATAGAGATGCTTACAAGTTTGGATTAAAAACAAGTGACCATGTCACAGCTTTTCGATTTGATGGATCACTCTATTTTGCTAATGCATGATACTTTGAAGATAAGATAGTAGAATATGTAGCTACAAAACCAAACTTGAAGTATGTCATCGTAGATTTTGAATGGATGACAGATATTGATTCCACATGAACTGAAGTACTTGAAAATATTGCCCATAGATTAGAAGAAGAAGGGATTAAGTTTTATCTTGCATCACTTCGAGTACGAGTACTGACTAAGTTTATAAAATCATGATTTCTGGCTCGTTTTAAAAAACGAAATATATTTGTTCATATCTCTGATGCTGTAGATTATATTGAAGACAAAAAAGAAAAACTTGATCTCGAGCCACTGCTAGAATATGATCCAGACAAAAAAAAGAAAAAACATCATAAACTAGGGAAGAAGCTGGTTAAAAAGTATGTATGAAATAATTAAAAAAAGAAGCCGTTAGGCTTCTTTTTTATTTCTTTCCATTTAAAATGGAATATCTTCTACAGAAATCTCTTCTTCTGCTTTTGGTCTAGATTTTGAAACTGCTGGAGTAGCGTTTTTAGGAGCAGACCCTGCTGGAGATTCTCAACCAGCTCTATCGAGCATGATCATGTTTTCTCCTACTATTTCTGTTCGGTATCTCTTTGATCCGTCCTGTGCTTCCCAGTTTCGGGTTTGGAGTCGTCCTTCTACGTAGACTTTTTTACCTTTTGAGAGGTATTGTCCACATATCTCAGCGAGTTTCCCCCACATAACAATGTTATGAAATTCTGCTTGTTCTTGTTTTACACCGCTGGCGTCGGTCCAGTTTCTGTTAGTAGCTATTGAAAAACTACATACGTTTTGACCGTTTGGAGTTTGTTTCAACTCTATATCTTGGGTAATGTTCCCAATGATTTGTACTTTATTTAAATCCATAGTTTAAAAAAGTTAAAAAAATAATGTATCGAGATAAATCCTATGTATCGGTAGTATGTATTGTGTCGTCTCCGTATTCGTGTGTATAACTACGAGATTTTGTATGTATCTCACCCTCATTATATACATTTTCATAATAATGCAAATATTTGTATATGTTTTGTGTATAAAATTATATAAATTCGAATCCATCCCCCTTTCACTTCGTTACAGGGTACTTCCTTTGAAAAAGGAAGAAATTTATATATGTGATTTTATTCATTGTATTACTGTATTGATATCTGTCCTGATATCTTCATTTTTTATTCTGATGATTGTAAATCATCTATTTTTCATAAGTTTTTCTTTGTAACAATCTAGTTCATATACTTCTTTTAAATTATGAATACTGCCATCAATTTCTAAAATAATTCTTTTTTTATGGCAGTAAAAATCAGGTATGATATATCTATCTAATCAGCTATTTTCAGTAAACACATATATAGGTTTTTGTCTTAAAAATTGAATTCATAATTTTTCTCATTGAATAAAATTCCATAAAATAATTTCAGCATCCGTCATATTTTTTCTTAAATTTCTTGCTGCTTGTTTAATGATATCAGGAGTTTTCATAAAAGATATTTAGCAAACTAATTTCTTCCTTTTTCAAAGGAAGTCCCCGCAGGGGGATGGATTCGCACCCAAGTACACTCGAGATTCGAATTATAATACACATTTTCATATAAATATAAACAAATTAACATAATTTTAATACAAATAAGCTAAATATAAATAAAGTCAATATGAAATAGGGTTTTTAGAGGGGTGGAGATTTTTCTGAGGGGGGATTGTATGATATCCTGATAGGGAATAGAAATATTAGCTAAGACAACTCTATGAACAAAATATTGATTTTACTGCTGACTGTATTTGCAGTCTTCTTTGCAGGATCACCTTCAGCGTACGCCGCAGAAGATACGTCAAGTTATTTAGAACTGCGAAATATCGATGCGGGGACTTTTAATGAATACAGATATTTACTCTGACAAAAGTACCTTGAACTCAAAAAAGGCTTTACTATCAACAACACGATGGAAAAAGAAGTTCTAGAAGACGTGGCTGTTGTGGCTACCACAGCTAAAAACTACCTTCCTGAGAATCTCATAAATGAAAATTTGTATAATGATTTGATTATTTCATTAGCTAAGTGAGCCAAACAACCCAGCAATGCCAATAACTTTACGGCTATCTCAGATGCTCTTCAAGGATACCTAGAGAGTACAGACATCCCAGTGATAGGCTGAGATATTAGCATTACACCAAACAGCTGAAATGCACCTCTTAATACTTCTCTGCGAGCACAAGTCTCAGATCCAACAGGGTCACGACTCGACGTGTATAATTACACATGGTGGATAGATAAAGTAGGGAAACCAACTATTATCTGAAATGGACCATCGTTGAACTATACTTTTTCAGACGAAGGTATATTTGGAGTGTTCTTAGACGTGACTTCAAACCATAAAAATAAAGGATGATATACAGATGTATTACCCCTACGAAAACAAGTTATTGTAACGGTAAATGAAAAAATAGCATCAGTAATACTCAATGTAAATAACAATAGAGTGGTGAACAATGATCTTATTAAGGTATCACCAAGTGAAGCAGAATATGGTATTATCTTTGACGCAACCAGCTCAACTCCATCAAATGGCTCACAATTTGCTCGAACTATTTGGGATTTTTGAAACGGAGTAGAGCGAGAATATGCT
>Ga0208544_10000358_pt1 | contig 36880 bp, 31 predicted proteins | sample DEB08_DNA_9_FD_184526 | JGI IMG/M metagenome (GOLD analysis project Ga0208544, IMG submission 184526) | Aqueous microbial communities from the Delaware River and Bay under freshwater to marine salinity gradient to study organic matter... | ecosystem: Environmental > Aquatic > Marine > Coastal ... | reverse complement strand
CTTTTTCATCAAGGGATTCCAGACCATCATGAGACCAGCCCCGGTAATGCGGTGTCTTGAGGATCGAAATGTCCTGCTTGCGGTCAAGGGGAAGACCAAAGAAGACATCGGCCTGCGCAAACATGTCGGCACGTAATTTCTCGGGTACGTCGTGGCCGGTCAACAAGAAGAAACCGGGCCCACGCGCGGCGGTGCCAAGTGCTGCGACAAAGCCGGTCGGGTCCGTTGCAAAACGGCGCCAATCCAGAACGGGGATCATTCCGCCACCTCCGCCTTCGCCGCGAAAGGCGATGCGCCCAACAGCCGGTCCATCTTGCGGGCGACGCGGTCCAGATGGGCGGCACGGCTCTTGTCCGTCGAACTGTCCATCAGGTAATGCGCGACAAAAACCTTGCGACATCTCTTGCCACAAAGCAGGCCGACCCCGCGCAAGATCGTCCGTCGCCCCGGAGCCCCGACAATCCGGGTCAGCCACCAGCTTGCCCCGCAGGTCGTGAACACGCCCAGCCGTGTGATATGGGTCAAACCCGGGCGGATATTGGAATTGACGGCGTCAGGCATCATGAATGCCACGCCCGGAACCATCGCCCGGTCAAGCCATCCCTTCAACATCGCGGGCAATCCGTACCACCAGGTCGGGTAGACGAAGATCAACGTATCGCACCATAGCAAGGCATCGACATGGGCCTGAACGGGTTTCTGGTTCTGCAACTCATCCGCATAGTGCTCCAATTCCAGCGCGCCGAGTGTCGGATCGAACCCGTCACGATAAAGGTCCAACACCTTGGTTTCCGCGCCGACAGCTTCCAGCTTGCCAATCACGGTATCACGCACCGCGGCGGTAAAGCTCTGTGGCCTCGGGTGGCAATAGACAACCAGCGCGCGCATCCTAGAAAACCTCCATTTCGTGCCCCACCTTGTCCAGAAAGGCGTTTCGCTTGGCGTCCGTCACACGGTTCATATCGTACAGCGCAAGATAGCGGGTCTTTTCCGGTCGGCAGACATGCCAGACGGCACGGGTCACACATTTGCGGGGTGGGTCTCCGACCAGCAGGGCGCGGGTGCGCGTGCCGCCATAGGTTGTGACCGCGGCCAGTTTGCGGATCTGCGTCAGGTTCGGCTTCACCTTGCCATCGACCAGCCTGAAGGAGACGCCGGGCAGGAAAACGCGATCAAGAAACCCCTTGAGGATCGCGGGGTAGCCAAAGTTCCATACCGGGAACACCATCACCAACGCGTCGGCTGCGCGCACCCGTTCCACATACGCCGCGACCGGCGCGGTATTCTCAGGCACCTCATGATAGCCGCGCCGTTCCGGTTCGCTCAGGACCGGGTTGAACCCTTCCGCGTTCAGATCGCAATCATCCACGGCCCATCCCGCGCGGGTCAACCGCGTCACCACGGTCTCATGAAGCGCCGCCGAGAAACTCTCGGGGCAGGGGTGGGCGAACAAGACCAATGCGCGGCTCACGCTCCGCCCTCCTTCATCTTGGCAATAAAACTCTCAGGGGGTGCGGGGGATGAAATCCCCCGCCGCGTCGCCCTGCACGGCAGGGGGAAACCGTCATTCCGCCGCCTGTGCCGGTTTGGTCATGGCGCGGTAGGTGTACATCGTCTCATAGCCCCAAGCTGGATCGTCCCATGCAATCATCTTGCCCGGGTTCAGCAGGCCCTTGGGGTCCGCTTCGCGCTTGAAGGCAAGCTGCCTGTCATCAACCGCCTGCCGCCCGCCTTCCTCCAGCGTGTAGCGATGCGGGTTGAAGATCATCGCGCCCGCGTCCTCGTGCATCTTCACGATCTCGTCCAGACGCTCTTCGGTCGTGAACTTCACCAGCGACAAGCCGGCAAAGGCAACTTTTCCGTCCATGCGCAGAACCTCAAGGTGCTGCAACACCTCGGGGTTGAGCGCATCGCGCATCTTCTTGATCAAGGCGATATGATCGGGAAACCCGTAACGCACCTGCAAATAGGTAATTGAGGGGTCCACTTTCAGCGCCCTGAGCGTCGTGTGGTTCCAGCCATATTCGAAAACCGGTCCGGGCGTCTTGGTCCATGTGCTTGCATCCGAGCGATAGATCAGCCGCGCGAAGGGACGGCGTGCAAGGAAGGTCAGGAATCCGTCCATGGAATGCGGCGCGACCATCAGCCCAATCAGCGTATCATCCGCCGCGATATGGGGTTTGACCCTGCTGAAATAATCAAACGGCGCAGGCGCTTCATACACACTGCCCAGCTTGATCAAGATGCCGTCCTGATTGGCCAACTCATCGGTGAAGTGCACGGCCTCCATGAAGTCCTTGGTGGCTACGAACATCTCGACCCAGTCATAGGCAGGGGCAAGGGGGATTTCGATTTCGGTAATGATGCCGTTTGTGCCGTAGGCATGGCTCACCCGGGCCAGTTCCTCGCCCCGGAATTCCAGCACGCGCGGCTCTGCCTCCATCGTGACGACACGCAGACGGATGATGTTCCCGAGGTCGCGCAACGACCCCCAGGTGCAGGATCCGACACCGCCCGAACCGCCGGCGATGAAGCCGCCGATCGTCGCAGTCGCCCAAGTGGAGCTGAACATGCGGATTTCCTGCCCCGAGTGCGCCTTGCAGGCGGCATCAAGATCTTTCAGAAGAATCCCGGGTTCGCAGATCACGCGGCCCGGCGCAATTTCCTTGACCGCCGACATGTGGCGCAGGTGCATGACGCAGCCACCGCGCATTGGCATCGCCTGCCCGTAATTCCCCGTTCCCGCGCCACGCGTGGTTACGGGGACGTCATGGGCGTAGCAGGCCCGCAGTACCTCGATCACCTCGGCCTCATTGCGCGGGTTCACCACGAAATCGGCCTCCAGATGATCCATCCGCGCCTTGAGCACGGGTGAATACCAAAAGAAATCGCGGGATTTGGCCCGGATGGTGGCCGGGTTTTCGTCTTGTTCGATGTGGGCGAGGGCGGCCTTGGCGGCGGAGATGTTCGGTTGCATTCAGATCCTCATTAAATCGTCGAGTTCGGCGTAGTCGGGCAGGGTGCGGTCAATCCGTTCACCGTCGCGCAACACGATCCGGTCGGCCTGTGGGCGGGCGAACAACTCGGTCCATGTGCGGGCCTTGCAGATCACAAGATCGGCGGGCGATCCGGGGGCCAGCGACGGGGCGTCAAAGCCACAGGAAGCGGCGGGGCTTTTCAAGAAACCATGTGTCCAGTCGTCGGCGGAATGGTCCAGATGACCGATGCGGGTCGCCTCGCGCATCACTTCCAGCATATCCATGTCACCGTAGGCATAGAACGGGTCACGGGTATTGTCGGACGCGAAAGCGACGGGGATGCCGCGTGCCTTCATCTCGTGCACAAGGGTGATCCCGCGCATGCGGGGTGTCCGGCTGGTACCCTGTGGCGTCCGGTCCTGCAGGTAGAGGTTGCACATCGGCAGGCTGACCACCTGCAAGCCGCCCTTGGCGACCAGATCAAGGGTGCTCATGGCGCGCGCGTCGTCTTGTGCCGACAAGGAACAACAGTGGCCGACGGTGATCTTGCCCTGAAACGCGACCTCCATTGCCACCTCGGCGATATCGCGCAAGGTTTCGACGGCGGGATCCATGCTTTCATCGACGTGGAAATCGGCATCAAGCCCGCGCGCGGTCGCTTGCGCGAAAAAGCCGCGCAGGCGGTCACGCAGATCGGGAACCGGGTAGGTGACCATGCCCAGCACGCCACCGCGTGTCGCCGCGACCAGATCTGCGGTATGGCCAAACGGACCGCTGTCGTCGGTCCAGCCTTCACAGCCGATCAGGCAGGCCGCCTGCAGATCGATCCGGCCTGCCCAGTCTGCCTGCAAGTCCCGAAACACAGGCCATGTGATGTCATCTTGCGGCGGCACACTATCAAGGTGCGTGCGTATGGCGCGCGTGCCATGCGCATAGGCGCTCCGTAGCGAAAACGTCATGCGGCGGCGGAGATCTTCGGCGGACCAATTTGCCCGCCGGTCATCACCCACTGTGGTCAACGCGCCCATGAACGACCCGTCGGGGTTTGGCGCGCGCCCCCAGATATGGCCTTTGTCCAGATGCGTGTGCATGTCGATGAAGGCGGGAAACACCATGGCCCCTGCCATATCTACCGTAATGGGCTGTGGTGGCCCGATCCGGCCATCCACGATGGAAATATCGGTGCGCACCAGATCGCCCGCCTGACCCAACAGGCAGGCGGGAACAGTGACGTTCGACAACGTAAAATCGCCGCGAGGAAGGCCAGTGAAATCCATCAGCCGTCTCTTTTCAGGGCGCTTTCGTGCCACTTGCGCAGCAGCAGATGCGAAAAGATCGACAGCGCCGCAAAGATGAACACGCCCATCGCGGCCACCAGCGACAGCGCGGCAAACATGCGCGCGATGTTCAGGCGATACCCCGCCTCCTGAATGCGAAACGCAAGACCGCTGCCGATACCGCCGGTGCCAGCCACCAATTCGGCCACCACCGCCCCGATAAGCGACAGGCCGCCGGCAATCTTCAGGCCGCCAAGGAAATACGGCAAGGCCGAGGGCAGTTGCAGATAGCGCAGCCGCTGCCACCGGGTCGCGCCATAGATGCGAAACAGGTCGCGCAGGTTGTGGTCGACGCTGTTGAGGCCAAGCGTGGTTGAGGACAGGACAGGAAAGAAAGCCACCAACCATGCGCACAGCAGCATGCCCGCCACCTTGCTGTCGACGTAGATGAAGATCAGCGGCGCGATGGAGACAACCGGCGTAACCTGCAAGATCACTGCATAGGGATAGAAAGACAACTCCAGCAGTTTGGATTGATTGAACACGATGGCCAGACCTGCCCCACCGACAACCGCAAGCAAAAGCGCCAGCAGCGTGATCCTGCCTGTCAGATAAGCGGCATCAATCAGCATTGCCCAATCATCTCGCAAGCTGCCCCACACGCGGTCGGGGCCGGGCAAGATATAATGCGGAATCTCGTTTGCGCGGACAACCCACGCCCAAGCCGCGATCACCAGAACCATCATGATGACGGGTAGCGCCCATTTCGCAATCCGTTCGGTCCGCGCGGCGCGCGCGCGGCGTTGTTCGTCGGCGTCGATTGCATCGACGGAGGCGGAAACCAGTCCTTGATCGGTTGTGGTCATGCCGGCTCTCCCATCGCTTCTTTCAGGGCTTCGGACGCGGCGCGGGTGTGTGCGGCATAATCGGCGGACGTCCGAAAATCCTCGTCGCGGGGATAGGGCGCATCAACCTGCACTTCGCGCAGGACGCGACCGGGACGCGCGGCCATCACGATGATGCGGTCAGACAAAAAGACGGATTCAAAGACGGAATGGGTGACGAAGATCACGGTGCAGCCGATCTTGGCCTTCAACTTGAGCAGGTCATTGTTCAGCTTGTGACGCGTGATTTCGTCCAGCGCGGCAAAGGGTTCATCCATCAAGATCAGCCGGGGGTTTGTGACCATGGCCCGCGCGATCGACACGCGCATTTTCATGCCCCCCGACAGCTCACGCGGATAGGCATCAAGAAAGTTCTCCAACCCCACAAGGCGCAGGCTTTCACGCACCTCATCACGGACCGAAGAATAGGAATTGCCGCGCAATCGGTAGGGCAGCCAGACATTTTGCGCCACCGTGGCCCATGGCATCAACGTGGGTTCCTGAAACACCACGCCCAGATCGCCCAGACCATGCGCCCCTTCCCATTCGACCTTGCCCCGCGTCGGATGCAAGAGATCGGCGATGACCCGCAGTGCCGTGGATTTGCCGCAGCCCGATGGCCCAAGTAGTGAGATGAAGTCACCTTGGTTCACATCCAGCGTCATGTCGCGCAGCGCCACGATGTTGCCGTTGAACACCTTGTCCACATGGTTCATCCGCAAAAGAGGCGGGCGTTGGCCCAAAGGCAGCAGCGTTGGCATTGACCGGGCTCCGAGACACGGGAAAGGCCGGGGCAGGTGAACCTTGCCCCGGCCACAAGAGATATGACCGTTAAGGCCGCAGTTCGCGCCCCAGACCTTGGTTCACGAATTGCGTGGTGTAGGTGGCCTGCCAGTTCAGCCCATCTTCGACGACGCCTGCATCGACCATGTCCTGATAGAAGCCACCGACCACTTCATCGGTCATCGCGCCAATGCCAAGTTCCAAGGCATCGCCGCTGTCAACGATGCCCCATTCGAGCATCTTGGAGATGGCAAAGTTGATCTTGTCCTGGGTCATGTCGGGGTTCGCGGCCAGAATCATTTCGTTCGCGGCGGCGTTGTCACCATAGAGGTAGTTGTACCAACCCAGAATGGATCCGTTCACGAAGCATTCCACCACTTCGGGGGACTCGTCGATCGTGGCCTGCATGGTTTCAATCGTGGTGGCGTAGCTGGAATAACCCGCGTCCGCGATCAAGAACACGTTGGGCGTGAAGCCGCCTGTCGTTTCAATCACGTAGGGTTCGGACGAAAGGTAGCCCTGCATGCCAAGCTGATCGTCGGCAAGGAAGGGTGCGGGGTTGAATGTGTAGGGCTGGCGCTGCTCGACGGTGAAACCATGGGCTGCAATCATCCACTGGTAATAGGATGAAAAGCCGTTATCCCCGATCAGCAGCGTCAGGTCGCGCAATTCTTCCCACGTATCCGCGACGCCCGGATGGGCCACGATGACCTGCGGGTGTTTCTGGAAAATGGCCGCGACAGCCACCACCGGGATATCTTCTGCGGCGGCATTGAACGCCTGAAGCAGATCGCCGCCCATGTGAAACTGAATACGATCAGCCAACATCAGGGCGCGGTTATTGACCTGCGGACCGCCGCTGATGACTTCAACATCAAGGCCGCAGGCGGCATAGGTGCCATCGGCGACCGACTGATAAAAGCCACCGTGTTCGGCCTGCGCGAGCCAGTTGGTGCCAAAGACGACCGGCGTGTTCTGCGCGCTTGCGCTGGTTGCCGCGGCTACGGCGCCAAGCGCGATAAGTGAGGTGCGAAGCATCATCCCTGTTTTCTCCCCAAGGGTTGGACCTGTGGAGATGCTAAGTGCACGATTGCCGCCGGAAAGACCGTGCGCCCATGCAAGCGTGCCCCCCACGCCGCTTGCGTGTTATTGAGGCAGCGGCGCGCCACCGCGATTGATTATTAAGCGAAGTTACCCCCGCCGTGGCAATGATTTCTCGACATTGGCGTCGCATGCAGGTGGTTTGGAGAGACTCAGGCAATCGGAGACGACCATGGTTCACAAGCTGCAGGCACTGACGCCGGATTCCCTTCGCCCGCCGTTTGCGGCCTATTCCCACGGCACATTCACACCCCATGGTGCGGCGTGGGTCCATACATCGGGCCAGCTTGGCATCAGGGCCGACGACACGATCCCCAATAGCGCCCGGGAACAAGCCGCGCTGTGCTTTGCGGCAATCGATGCGATCCTTGCTGCGGGCGGAATGACGTCGGCCGATACGGTGCGGATCAACGCCTTTGTCACCGACAGGGCGCACATGGCCGGCTACATGGCGGCGCGCGATGCGTGGGTCGCCGGCATGGACAGGTTGCCCGCATCAACCCTTGTTGTGGTCACGGGGTTCACTCGCCCCGAATTCAAGGTCGAGGTCGAGGTGACCGCAGCGCGCATACACACCGCATAGGCGAGGATTTTAAGGTTGACGGAGCGCCCGCGCTGTCTTAGCACCGCGCACGGCCTGGCGGAGTAGCTCAGTTGGTTAGAGCAGCGGAATCATAATCCGCGTGTCGGGGGTTCAAGTCCCTCCTCCGCTACCAAAATCCCAAAGCTGAAGCACTGATTGCGATGGGAAACCGGGTCAGCCGTTTCTGTATCCCGCAACGTTGCCCCCCATGGCGCTTCGGTTCGGTTCATTGCGTTCATTCCCGGCAGTCCCGCATCAGCGGTCGGGCACTCCGGCAAATCGCGACTCACCATCGCGCTCGATCTGAACAATTCGAAACCCGCCCGGCCCGCACCTGCCCCCCTCAGTACGTGTCTCGTCGGCCTTGGGAAGAAAAGGCTCCGGCTCGGCCTTGGTCGAGAGAACGTGGTTCGTAATTGAGACATCACCATCATCGGCCGGGATCAGGAGCGCATCATCCTATTTCGACACGGGTAGGATTTTGACGGCGGTCCTGACCGCGCCTTCCAAGGCGTGTGCGACTACGGTCGCCAATGCGGGTCGTGAGGCGGGCGTGCGTCACGGTTTTGGTCGGCGCACCACACGCAAGATGATGGGAGGCACAAACAAGTTGGTCATGAATGACCGAACAAATTGGAACCCTGCCACGATGGCGGTCGCACCACCCACCGCCTTTGACGTGGCGATCATTTCACCCAAGCCGCCGGGGGCCAGAGCCAGAACCAGCGACAGGCGATCGGTGGCGACCCAATCAGACAGGATCGGCGCCGCAACATAGGTCATCGTCGCGATCAGGGCCAAGCCGCTGGCGATGGCACCTGCCGTCACCCATGGAAGATGCAAGAGGTCGGTCGCCGTCAGGCGTGTGCCAAGGCCAAAACCGATCCCGATCTGCGCGGCAATCAACAGGGGTTGCGGCAGCGGCATGAGCGGGTAGCCCAGTGCCACGAGCATGATGCCCGCAACCATTGGCGTCAGGATCCATGGGTTGAGTACGCCCAGCCGACTGGCGGTGGCGGCAAGGGCCGCGCCAAGCCCGGCACATGCCAGCAATGCAGCGTGGCTGGCACCCTCGACGATTGGAACGCTGGGCAGAACCGAAGCTGAAAGGTTCAAGATGATCGGTATCGTTGTCACGACGAGCACGACCCGCAAGGTATGAACAACCACCACAACCTCGGTGCGTGCGCCAAGATCATGGGCAAGCGATGCCATCTCGGCCATTCCGGCAGGCAAGACAGACAGCGCAGCGGTCGTGTGATCTACGCCAGTCAGCCGGGCAAACGGCCAGACCAGCGCCGCACCCGCCAGATTGGCCAGCACAGCCGCCGCAATCATCGCGGGCAATAACCCAAGCATGATTTGCAGAATATCAGGGGTCAGCACGGCCGCCGCTGCGGTTCCGATCAGCAACTGGCCGCTGCGCCGAACAAGGGTCGTGTGTGCCGGTGACGCCAGAAGGTTGGCAACGATGGCCCCGCCGACCATCGCACCCAAGATCCAGCCCAGCGGGATCTGTAGCAGGGAAAAGACCCATCCAAGGCATGTCGCCAGCAAAAGACCCGCGATCAGGGCCTGAAACGGCCGTGGGATCACGACAGATAGGCCCCGCCGTTCACATGCAGGCATTCTCCGGTCACGTAGCGCCCGCCAGCGCCTGCCAGATAGGTGACAGCCTCGGCGACCTCTTGCGGCAGGCCGCGCCGTCCCAGCAGGTTCGTTCGCGTGCCGCGATGTTTCGGTTGCGCACCACCCGCTGCGGCAAGGCGCTCAGTCTCGATCAGGCCGGGAACCACGCAATTCACGGTAATGCCATCTGGTGCCAGATCATGCGCCATCGCCTTGGTAAGACCGACAACACCGGCCTTTGCCGCCACGACATGGGCACGATGCTGTGCGCCGGTATGCGCTGTCATGCCACCGATATTCACGATGGCCGCCTGATCGCTTTTTTTCAGCGCACCAAGTGCAGCTTGCGACACCAGAAACACGCTATCAAGACACGTCGCCATGACATTGCGCCATGCCTCATAAGTGATCTGGTCAAACGCTGCCTCGGGCCGGATCGCGGCATTGTTCACCAAGATATCGAGCTGCCCGAACGCCGCGATCGCCTCATCCACGACGCGGCGGGCGATATCCGGGGCGCCAAGGTCACCGGACACCAGCGCCGCGCGACGTCCAGCAGCCTCAACGGCAGCGACGGTTTGCGCGCCGGCGTCAACGTCGTTGGCGACGTGAACCACAATATCGGCCCCGCGATTGGCCAGTGAGACAGCGATCGCGCGGCCGATGTTGCGTGATGCGCCTGTCACCAGACACACGCGCCCGTTGAGGTCCCCGGTCATGCCCGAAGCTCACGCACGAGCGTATAGTCGGACTGCATTGCGCCGATGCGATTGCAGATATCCAAGAGAACGTCGGCGTTCTGCAGTTGACCGAATGCGACGTTGGCCCTGAATTTTGCGTCGATCTGTTCGCGCGTCAGCGGTTCGTCGATGCCGCCACGCATATGCCCCTGATTGATCTCCTCGACCCTGCCATCGGTATAGTCGATCCGGACATGCCCGGTGAAGGCGGCGGGATAGGGGTTGTCGGGATCAACCTCGAACCCGACCTTGCCCGCAATATCCAGCAGCGCCGGATCGGCGATCCCCTCGGGCGTGAAATCCGCAAGATCGGCGTGCCCCCGGACAAGCCCGAGTGCGACACCGTAGGGAACCGAGAACTTGGCCGCGTAATCGGTGGGCGGGCGGCGTTTGAGGTCCAGCGGTTCCCAAAGGCGGTGCACGATGCCTTCCGCGGTCTTGCAGGTGATCTTCTCGATCCCTTGCAGGTCCACCCCGCGCTGCTTCAGTTTGACCGCGCAGTCGATGTAAGGCTGAACCATGGTTCCGCAGGGGTAGGGTTTGAACGTTATCGTGTCGCAGACCCACCGCTGCCCAAGGTCATCGAATAGCATTTCGGGCCGGGGCACGACCGGATGGGCGAAACTGGAAAAGGCACCGTGGGTTCCCTCGAAGACCCATTTCGGTCCAACGAAGCCTGCATGCGCCAAGGCGTGTGCACGCAGGCCAGACTGCGCGGCCCATCCGGGATGCATCCGCTTGGTCCAGCTTCCGTCCCCGAGATATTCGATGATGCCGGACGCCATGCTGCCCACGATGCCCAAGGCATGGGCTGTCGTCCGCGCATCGGTGCGGCAGGCCACGCAGATCCCGAAGGTGGCGGCGAACGCACCCAAAACGGCGGTCGGATGAAAACCTGCCTTGTGCACACCCTTGGGGAGGGTCAGGGCCAGACGGCAGAGCAATTCGGTTCCCGCAGCCATGCCCAGCACGACCCGATCATTGTCCAGCTTGTGCATCTCGGCAGCGGCCAGCAGGGCCGGAACAATCACCACACCTGAATGGACAGGGCCGCCCTCAAATGTATCATCAAAGTCTTCGCCGTGCGATGCCGTGCCGTTGATCAACGCCGCGCTGGAGGCCGCAGCCCCCTGTGACTGAGCGATCACGGTAAAGTCGCCGGGTTCGGCGGCGGCGATGACTGCCCCAACATAATCGGTCGACCGCGCGGCGACGCACAACCCGACAATGTCGACCAGTATATCGCGCATCTTGGCCGTCGTGGACGCGGGCAGTGCTGCGGGCGTCAAGCCTGCGCCCCATTCGGCGATGCGCTGCGCGATGCTGTCGTTATCGGACATGTCTTTCATGGTTTATCCATCCGTCCCTTCGGAAAACGTTTTTTGCTCGTTGTGCCGGATGCGATCCCAGATCCGCTTGCCGATGGACCCGAGAATGAACAGGGCTGACACGCAAAGCAGCGCCAGCGAGATCCGATCATTCAGGAAGATCGCATAATCATCGCCCGAGATCACCAAGGAGCGGCGGAAACTGCTTTCGACCAGATAGCCCAGAACCAGACCCAGAACCGTTGGCAGGAACGGGAACTTGAGCATCCGCATCAAGAAGCCGACCACCCCGGCAGCCAACATGATCGACAGGTCGAAGAGGCTGTTATGGATGGAATAGATGCCGGACAGGATAAGCGCAAAGATGAAGGCATTCAGATAGGCGCGCGGGCGGTTCACGATCCAGATACACAGTGGCAAGAGAGCCATGCCGATGAAGAGCAGGCCGATCGCTGCGGTAAAGAGGCCAGCATAAAGGCCGTAGACAATCTCGCCTGAGCGTTGGAACAGCATTGGTCCCGGCACGATGCCGTGGATCAGAAAACCACCTAGAAGGATGGCCGTCGAATTCGACCCCGGTATGCCGAACGACAGCAAAGGCACCAGAGCGGTTTCTGCGACCGCGTTATTGGCGGTTTCGGGCGCGGCGACCCCCTCGGGGGAGCCTTTGCCGAATTCGTCGGGATACTTCGACCACCGCCGCGCTTCGTTGTAAGACATGAAGGACGCGATGGTGCCGCCAGCGCCGGGCATCACGCCCTCAAACGTTCCAATCACGCCGCCGATGCTCTGCGGACGCAGGAGCCTTTTGGCCAATGAAAGCGAAGGAAATTCGATCCGTGGCCGTGATTTCACGCGCTCGCTTGGGCCCCGGTCTGACGCCTGCGCCAGAAGCTCGCTCATGGCGAACAGGCCGACCATGACCATCACGGGGGCAATCCCACCCAAAAGGTCCGAGGATCCCATGGTGAACCGGGTGCCTCCAGTGACGGGGTCGGTGCCGATGGTGGCGACCATCAGGCCCAGCACGGCCGCTATCATGCCTTTGATAAGCGAGTCGCCGGACAGGGTTGCGATGACGCTGAGGCCAAGAATGCCCAGCGCGAAATAGGCTGGTGGCGTGAAGGACAGGGCGACCGCTGCCAGCGGCTTGGACAGCAACACCAGCATCGTCAGCCCGAAAAGGCTGCCCAATACACCGGAATAAAGCGAAATGCCCAAGGCAAGACCGGCCTTGCCCTGCTTGTTCATTTCATAGCCGTCAAGAACTGTCGCGGCTGCCGCGTTCGTGCCCGGCGTGCGGATCAAGATGGCCGGAACCGATCCGCCATATTCGGCACCCACATAGGTGGCAGCCAGCAATACGATCGCGGCGGTCGGTTCCATGGTGTATGTAAACGGCAACAAAAGTGCCATTGTGATGGACGGTGATATGCCGGGAAGCGCCCCCCCGATAATACCCCACGTCACGCCGATCAGCGCCGCCAGGACAATTTGGTAATCAAGCAGGTAGCCGGCAGATATCAGGATGGTATCCAAGGTGTCGCCTCCGGTTTATGGCAAGTCAGGCTGATGGCTCAAAGACCGAGATACGTCAAAAGACCCGGCGGCATCGATACGCCCAGCACGAAGACAAACAGCGCCCAAAGCAGGGCTCCGCCGAACAGTGCCGTGGCCAGAACCCGCATTGAAAAACGCTCGCCCTGAAAAATCATTGTGGCGGCGATCAGCAAGACCATGGAAATCAGGTATCCGAGGGATTTGACGATCAGCAGATAGCCGATGCCAATTCCCAGAAGGCCGGCCGCCCAAGCGATGCGCCGTCCCTGACCTTTCCATTCCCCGGGGGTGTCTTTGCCCCAGCGTGACACGACCGTGACGATGCACAGGGTCACACCAAGCAAGACCATGGCCCATCCGTAGACGCGCGGCATGCCACCGGGGCCGAAAATATCATCAAGCGCGCTTGTGCGCAGGTCGTAGGCCAGGCTCAGATAGAACGTACCGATGATGATGGCTGCGATGCCACCGACGAAATCACGGCTCAGGATGGACTGCATGGTGAGGGCTCCGGACGACAGGGGCACCGGCCGCACCCAAAGGGATGCGGCCGGAAGAACGAGATCTTATTCGATCACACCGGTTTCCCGCAGAAACGTTGCCGTCTCGGTGGCAAAGTTGTCGATGAATTCGACATACTCGTCATGTGGGATGAACGCGGCCCGCAGGTTGTTGGGCTCGTACACGGCGCGATATTCCGGCGATGCAAGCACTTGCTGCACTGCTGCTTCCCATGCAGCGACCACATCGTCAGGAATACCCTGCGGCCCCGCAAGACCACGGAATTTCCGGACAACCACGTCATAGCCCAGTTCCTGCACCGTCGGCAGATCGGGGAACAGGTCCAGCCGCGCGTCCGAGAATGTGGCAAGCAAGCGGATTTCCCCTGCCTCAAGCTGACCTTGCAGTTCCTGCACCTCGCCCACGCCGATATCGAGCGTGCCATTGAGCACGTTGATCATCAGGTCGCCGCCGCCTTCATGAGACACGATGCCTGCTTCAACGCCGGTCACGGCCTTGAGTTGTTCGAGTGCCTGCCGTTCGAGCGAGGCGGGGTTCGCCGCGCCCCAAACGCCCCGGCCGGCCCGTGCTGCGTCGATGACGTCGTCAAGTGTCTGGTAGGGGCTGTCGGTGGCAGTGTAGATCACCTCGGGGTCGATGAAAAAGTTCACCAGCGGCTCGAGATCTTCGTAGGTATATTCCGGATTGGACAGCAAAGATGTGTAGATGAAGGTCGGCGTGGTCGCATAAAAGCGCGAGCCGTCCGCCGGAGCCTGTGCCATATCGGCCATGGCTGCTGCGCCTGAACCGCCACGGACGTTTTCAACAACGACGTTCACACCCAGAATCGGTGCAAGATAACCCGAAAGCTCCCGAAGGAAGACGTCGCTACCGCCGCCTGGGCTGGAGTGCGTGATCAGCGTCACGGTATCGACCGGATATTGTTGCGCGTTCGCAGTGCCGGCAGTCGACAATACAAGCGCTACCCCCGCCATCTTCAACATTGAATTGATCATAGATTTCTCCCCCCAACCGTCTGTTCCTCCCCAACGGAGTTTGGTCACGACTCGCGGTCGGCTCGCGTCGCCCGGCCATTTACGTTAACGCTCGACAAATTGTCAACAATCCGTTGGGAGGGAGCCTGTCAAAATGCCTAGACTTCCTGATGGGCACATCGGCATTTCTGGTGTTTTCTTGAGCTTGGCGCGGGGCGGGTGAGCTTAAAAATAAATATAATCAGAAGGTTATATTTCATATGGCAAGGATCGCCCCACTTGTTGATTGTTCAGGAATGGCCGCGGACGGATTTTTGCCTTACCAGCCGGATATTTCGGATTGCTCGGGTAATCATCATAATGTAGACAATCGTGATGTGACTTAAGACGCAGTGGCCGCGCAGGCTGATAGCCGCAGAGCTTGGACGTCGTCGAAAGCCCGGTGGGTTGATCTTGATGCAACGCCGCGACACGCCGCGACCGTCGCACCGGAAATAGCCCCGCATGCGCGGGGATTTGAATTGGAACCCGGCGCTGTCCGGGAATATGCAGGAGACATGCGATGAGCGGACACCAGCCAACCCCTGATGGGACACCGATGGTCACCAAGATTCTGGCTGACTGGGTCGTGACAACGCAGACCAAGGATATTCCGGCTGAAGTTCGTGAAGAAGGGCTGCGGACCTTTGTAAATTGGGTTGGCTGCGCCGTCGGCGGTGCCAGCCACGAGACTGCTGACGCGGCTTTGCGCGCAGTGATGCCGTTTTCCGGCCCGCGCAGTGCGACGGTTCTGGGTCGGACTGAAAAGCTTGATATTTTCCACGCCGCGCTGGTCAATGGTATTACATCGCACGTCCTCGACTACGACGATACGCACCTCAAGACGATCATCCACCCGGCGGGCCCGGTGGCATCCGCCCTGCTGGCACTTGCCGAAACAAGGCCGATGAGCGGCGAGGATTTTCTGACCGCAATGATCATCGGCATCGAAGTCGAATGCCGGATCGGTAATTCCGTCTACCCGCACCACTATGACCGTGGCTGGCACATCACCGGAACCGCTGGCGTGTTTGGCGCTGCGGCGGCCGTGGGCAAAGCCATCGGCCTGTCGCCGCAGCAGATGCGCTGGGCATTCGGTCTTGCCGCCTCCCAATCCTCGGGCTTCCGAGAGATGTTCGGGACCATGACGAAAAGCTTCCACCCCGGTAGCGCTGCAAAGAACGGTCTGCTGGCGGCGATCATGGCCGAAGCTGGGTTCGACAGTTCGGAACGTGCACTTGAGGCGCCGCGCGGTTGGGCCTTTACCACGTCTGACAAGCAGGACTGGTCCGAAATCGTGGGTGACCTCGGGGTGACTTGGGAATCTGCCCTGAACAGTTACAAGCCGTTTGCCTGCGGGATCGTGATCCACCCGACGATCGACGGGTGCATCCAAATCCGTGAAGAGATTGGCGACAAGGTCAACGAGATTGCCAGCGTCGCACTGACGACACACCCGCTGGTTCTGGAGTTGACCGGCAAACGCGACCCCAAGACCGGGCTGGAGGGCAAGTTCTCGGTGTTCCATTCTGCAGCTTGCGCCCTTCTTCGGGGCGATGGCGCGCCCACGGCCTTTACCGATGAAATCGTGACCGCGCCTGATATCGTGGCCCTGCGCGATACCATCATCGCCACCGCCGATCCAACCTGCCACGAGGCATCGGTGGATATCGTCGTGACCTTCAAGGACGGCACGACCCTTCACAAGCATGTCGCCCGCGCAATCGGCAGCAGCGATGTCCCGCTGACCAATGAGCAGATTGACACGAAGTTCACGGTGCAGTCGGCCCTTGTGATTGGTGAAGAGGCAACCAAGAAACTACTTGAGTTGGCGTGGAAGACCGCCACGTTGAGCGACGTCAGCGACGTGGCCCGTGCATCAGTGCACGACGTCAAAGGGCAGGCTGCGGCGGAGTGAGGCATGGCGCTGCGCGTATGATACGGGTGGTTATATGCCTTGAAACGCCGCGCAGCGATGGCCGGTAAGTTGTTGGCGCCCGGAAAGGTGAGGTAAAATTGGCTTTGAGTTCGGCAGATCGGCCAAGCGACCAGTCCTCTAGGCCAGCCAGATTGCTGACCGGTTCCGTCGAGGATGAACTGGAACACCTGATCCTGACCGGCGCCCTACGTCCCGGAGAACGCCTGCACGAGATACAGCTTTCGACACGTTTCGGCATTTCGCGCGGCCCCTTGCGCGAGGCGACGCGCAGCCTGCAGGCCAAGGGACTTGTGGAGGTTATTCCCAATCGTGGCGTTTTCGTTCGGTCGGTGACGCCCGGCGAAGCCTTGGAGATCTATGATGTCCGCGCGGCGATCTTCGGGCTGGCAGGGCGGCTATTGACCGATCTGGTCAACGACACGATGCTGTCGCGAATGCACGCCTTCCTTGAGGACATGGACGCGGCTGCGGCAAAGAACGATTTCGAGGGGTATTACCGCCTCAACCTTGCGTTTCACGACTTCCTTATCCTTGGCACACGGAACAAGACCCTCGCCGAGGAATACAATACGCTGGTCAACAAGCTGCACCTGTGTCGCGCGCAAAGCCTTGTGACGGCCGGGGGGTTGTCGGTTTCGAACCATGAACACCGGGAAATGGTGGATTCGGTCGCATCTGGGAACAGGGAACGCGCACAGGCGGCGTTTTTCAGACATGTTGAGCGGTCCAAGGACCGGTTCAGATCGACCGTCACCGACCTTGCATGACACCTGCAAGAACACGTTGCGGGGCAATCCCTGATACGCGCGCAAGCGAAGCGTTTCGGGATTTAACCGTTGCCGGACGCGCGCGCGCAAGTCGGTGCGGATGTGTCAAGGGCAGGTGCCCTGCCAACCAACGCCCCTGCCGAATGATGGGATGCTTTACCCGGAAATGATGGCGGACGATCAGTGCGTTTCCGACCGAGTGGCGCTGTTTACCTCCCTAGAACGTGGGTGGGGTGCAGGCAGATACGATGACGCAATCCACTTTCCCGACATTGCGAAACCGGTGCGGGATGCGGCTGTCAAATCTGTATGCGCCGCCCGCCTCGACTGTCTTCTTGAGGTTTCCAACCGTAATCTCAATGGATCCCGACACGACAATCCCTGCCTCTTCGCCATTGTGACTGTAAAGCTCGGCGCCCGTATCTGCACCCGGCGCATAGCGTTCATAAAGCATCTGGATCGCATGGCGCGACGTGTCGCCCACCTGACGCAAGGAAATCTCGGCGTCGGTGCTGCCAAGGGGCAGCATTCGGGTCAGGTTGATCTCGCGCAGTTCGGATGCTTTGAAGAACATCTTCGGAGAGGCATCGAAATTCTCGTCAAAGAACTCGGCCATGCTGAGCGGAATGGCATCGAGAATCCGTTTGATGGAGGAGACCGAGGGGCTCGACTGGTTTTGTTCGATCTGGGAAATCATACCATTGGTAACGCCTGATTTGCGGGCCAATTCCCGCTGAGACATGCCCCTTGCGACCCGAGCCGCGCGCAATCGCGAGCCAACGTCGATGTCCTTTGTATCTTGTACTCTCGTTTGCGGATCGCCCATCTGGGTGGCCTCTTTCAGTCATATTCCATCATCAAATTCAAATGGATGCACCAGGCACCGACTCGGATTATTAAACATACTTGATCATTATTTTAGACATGCCTAGGATAGATGCCAAGGGACACGACCGCGACCATGCGGTGCAGACCTAATTCAGGTTTTTTGGGGAGAAGCCGAACTTGTCAAGTAATGCATCTATTTTGGCGCGACGTCAAAATGCCATTCCACGTGGGTTGGCGACCGCGGCCCCGATTTTTGTGACAAAGGCCGAAAACGCCGAACTGTGGGACGCAGACGGCAAACGGTATCTTGATTTTGGCGCTGGCATCGCGGTGACAAACACCGGCCATCGTCATCCGCGCGTGATGGCGGCGGTCAAGGAACAGTGCGAGGCATTTGCCCACGTCGCCTTTCAGGTCACGGGATATGAGAATTACGTCGAGTTGGCCGAAAGGCTGAACGCCTTGGCCCCGATAAAGAACGCCAAGACGGTGTTCCTGACGACTGGCGCGGAAGCCACGGAAAACGCCGTTAAAATCGCGCGGGCCTACACCGGACGCACCGGCGTCATCACCTTCACCGGCGCATTTCATGGCCGGACGCAGTTGACGATGGGGATGACCGGCAAGGCCGTGCCTTATCGCACCCGTGGCACGCCGCCGGCCATTGGCATCTATCATGTGCCGTTCCCGATTCCGCATCATGGCGTGACCGAGGAAGATGCGCTCAAGGCATTGGCCCACGTCTTCAAGGCCGACATCGAGCCAGAGAACGTCGCGGCCATCGTGATTGAACCTGTGCAGGGCGAGGGCGGTTTTTATCAGGCCCCCATCAGCTTCATGCGCAACCTGCGCGAGATATGTGACAAGCATGGCATCTGCCTTGTCTCGGACGAAGTGCAGACGGGTTTTGCCCGCACCGGAAAGATGTTCGCGACCGAGCATTACGATATCGAGCCCGATCTCATTCCGGTCGCCAAGGCGCTGGGTGGCGGGTTTCCGATTGCCGGCGTCATCGGCAAGGCCGAGGTGATGGACGCGGCGGAACCGGGCGGTCTTGGCGGCACTTTTGGCGGCAACCCGATCTCAGTTGCGGCGGCCTTGGCCGTGCTTGACGTGATCGAGGAAGAACGCCTGTGCGACCGCGCCAATGTGATTGGTAACCGCATGCTGGCACGACTGAAGGAATTTCGCCAATCCAACAGTCTGCGCCCCATTGGCGATGTGCGCGGCCTTGGGGCCATGGTGGCGTTCGAACTGGTGAAAGAGCGTGGCACCCACGAGCCCGATCCCGATGCCATCAAGCTTGTGACGGCGGCCGCGTTGGACGCCGGTTTGATACTGCTGTCATGCGGATACTACGCCAACACAATCCGATTGCTTGCACCACTGACCATTTCCGACGAGCATCTTGAGGAAGGGTTGAACCTTCTGGAGGGTGCGCTGACGGCCTGACGGCCGGATGCAAAAAGGTGATCACCGGGCCGCCAAGAGCCTTCGGGTCACGAATAACAAAAGACACGATAGGAGAGGACTGATGACTTATCTGAAAAGCCTGACAATGGCGGCCGCGTTGGCCGTTGGGGGGACCGGTGCATTTGCACAGGAAACCTTCATCAACATCGGCACCGGTGGCCAGACCGGCGTTTATTTCGTGGTGGGGCAGTCGATCTGCCGCCTCGTGAACCGCGGCACCGCCGAGCATAATATCCGCTGCACGGCACCGTCGACCGGCGGGTCGATCGCGAACATCAACGCGATCGCAGCCGGTGACATGGATATGGGCGTGGCTCAGTCCGATTGGCAATTCCACGCCTACAACGGGTCTTCCGAATTCGAGGGCAACGCGATGCCTGATCTTCGGGCGGTGTTTTCGGTCCATCCCGAGCCGTTCACGGTTGTGGCCCGCGCCGATGCGGGGATCGCCAGTTTTGACGATCTGCGCGGCATGCGCGTGAATGTGGGCAATCCGGGTTCGGGCCAACGCGCGACCATGGAAGTCGTGCTTGATGCGCTGGGTTGGACAATGGATGATTTCGCCCTTGCGTCCGAGTTGGCACCCGCCGAACAGGCCGCGGCGCTTGGCGACAACAACGTTGATGCAATCATCTACACCGTCGGTCACCCCAACGGATCCATCCAAGAAGCGGTTTCGACAACCGAAGCCATTCTGGTTCCGGTAACCGGTGATGCGATCGATGCGCTGATCGCTGATAATCCTTATTATGCGGCGGCCACGATTCCGGGCGGCATGTATGATGGTACCCCGGATGATGTGAGCACCTTTGGTGTGCGCGCCACGTTCGTGACATCGGCCAATGTGCCGGATGACGTGATCTACACGGTCGTTTCGGCGGTCTTCGACAACTTCGACCGGTTCCGGGGCCTGCACCCGGCGTTTGCCAACCTGACGCCGGAAAGCATGATTGCCGATGGTCTGTCCGCGCCGCTGCATCCCGGTGCCGAGCGGTATTATCGCGAGCAGGGCTGGATCCAATAACCAAGAAGACCTGCACCGCCCCCGGAGATCGGGGCGGTGCAATTCATCCGGGCCGCAGCGCCCGACCCAATGCGCGATAAGACCGAAGGGGTAATTCCCGGTCGAAGGGGGATGTGATGAGCGATCCGAACACCAACCGTGATCAAATGCAGGCCGCTGCCGTCGAGAACGAAGCGGCTGGTCGTGGCGGACTCAGTCAATCTGAACTCGATGAGCTTGTCGCATCTTCTGACACGGGCGCACGTGGTGCGACCGGCGTTATTGGCACCTTCGTTGTCGTGGTTGCACTTGGCTGGTCGCTTTTCCAGCTCTGGATCGCCTCGCCCCTGCCGTTCATGGTCGGTTTCGGGGTTTTCAACTCGACCGAGGCGCGGTCGATCCACCTTGGCTTTGCCATATTCCTTGCATTTCTTGTGTTTCCCGCAGCCCGCACCAAGGTGCAACTGGCGCTGGGCGTCGGTGTGCCGCTGCTGATGGGGCTGCTGTTTGTCTTGTCGGCCAAGGATGACACCGCCACATGGTGGATCCCGATCATCGCCGTCGCCGTGGCGGTTACAGTCATCCTTGGATCACCCAAGGACCGCATTCCAATCTGGGAATGGGCGCTGGCAGTGTTTGGCGCACTTTCCGCGCTCTATCTTTGGTACTTCTATCGCGAAATTTCGGGCCGCGTCGGTGCCCCGATCACACAAGATTTCGTGGTTGCCGTCGCAGGCATCATCTTGCTGCTGGAGGCGACGCGTCGTGCGCTTGGCCCCGCGCTGATGATCGTGGCCAGCGTATTCCTGTTTTATACCGTCCTTGGCCCCTACATGCCGAACCTGATTGCGCATGGCGGCAACAACCTGTCCGAGATCGTCAACCACCAGTGGATCACCACGCAGGGTGTGTTTGGTATTGCCTTGGGTGTTTCGACCGGTTTCGTGTTCCTGTTCGTCTTGTTCGGCTCGCTTCTGGATAAGGCGGGTGCAGGCAATTATTTCATTCAGGTCGCATTCAGCCTGATGGGCCACATGCGGGGCGGGCCTGCGAAAGCGGCCGTCGTGTCGTCTGCCATGACAGGCCTGATTTCGGGTTCGTCCATTGCGAATGTGGTCACAACCGGCACCTTCACGATCCCGCTGATGAAGAAGGTTGGCTTTAGCGCCGAAAAGGCCGGCGCCGTCGAGGTCGCAAGTTCCGTCAATGGGCAGATCATGCCCCCCGTGATGGGTGCAGCCGCCTTCTTGATGGTCGAATATGTGGGCATTCCCTATTTCGACGTTGTCAAACACGCGTTCTTGCCAGCCGTGATCTCGTATATCGCGCTGGTTTACATCGTCCATCTGGAGGCGATGAAGGCGGGCATGGAGGGTCTTCCGCGCGCCTATATCCCCAAACCCATCGTTCAACGCCTCATCGGAATTGCCTTTACGGTGGCGGCCATCTGCGCGCTGTCGTTCGGGGTCTATTACCTGATGGGCTGGATCCGGCCCGCCTTTCCGAATTCGGCAGGCTACATCATCTTTGCCTTCCTGACGTTGGTCTATGTCGGCCTTCTGGCTGTCGCCGCGCGGGAAGAACCGCTGAAGCTTGATGATCCCAAAGCCAAGGTGACCAAGCTTCCATTGCCCGGCCCCACAGTGCGCGCGGGTCTGCATTATATCTTGCCGGTGGTGGTTCTGGTCTGGGCCTTGATGGTGGATCGTCTGTCGCCGGGGCTGTCGGCATTCTGGGCGACGGCTTACATGATCTTCATCTTGCTGACGCAGCGCCCCCTGCTTGCCCTGATGCGCCGCGCCGGTGATTTCGGGCACGAAATAAAAGGCGGCTTCAAAGACCTGATCGACGGGCTTGTCACCGGTGCGCGCAACATGATCGGCATCGGCATTGCCACCGCAACCGCCGGCATCATCGTGGGCGCGGTCAGCCAGACAGGTGTCGGATCGGCCTTGGCCGACGTGGTCGAGGTACTGTCTGGCGGCAATATCCTTGCCATCCTGCTGTTGACCGCTGTCCTTAGCCTGATCCTTGGGATGGGCCTGCCGACCACGGCCAACTATATCGTGGTTTCGGCGCTTCTGGCGCCTGTCATTGTCACGCTTGGGCAGCAAAACGGCCTGATCGTGCCGCTGATCGCGGTGCACCTGTTCGTGTTCTACTTTGGCATCATGGCCGATGTGACGCCGCCCGTGGGTCTGGCCAGTTTTGCTGCCGCCGCGGTCTCTGGCGGTGATCCGATCAAGACCGGCGTCATCGCGTTCTTCTATAGCCTGCGCACCGCCGCCCTGCCGTTCCTGTTCATCTTCAACACGGAATTGTTGCTGATCAATGTCACGGCGCTACAAGGGGTGTTCGTCTTCGTGGTTGCGACCGTGGCGATGTTGTTGTTCGCGGCGGCGACACAGGGCTGGTTCCTTGCGCGCAACCGCATCCACGAGTCGCTGATCTTGCTTCTGGTGGCCTTCACGCTGTTTCGGCCCGGTTTCTGGATGGACATGATCTATCCCCCCTACAGCGAGGAAGATCCCACCGCGCTCGTCGCCGCCGCTCAGGCGACGCCCGAGGGCAGCGAATTGCGATTGCGGGTGGCGGGCTTGAACGATCTTGGCGACCCGATTGAATTCGTGGCGATCTTGCCGATCGCGGACGGGGCGACGGGCGATGAGAAGTTGACCAATTCCGGCGTGATCCTGCGCGACGACGGTGGTCGTACCTTTATCGACGATGTCACCTTTGGCAGTCCTGCGGCAAATGCCGGCCTTGATTGGGATCAAGAGGTGCTGCGCGTGCTGCGCCCGCTGGATGTGCCATCGAAATACTGGATGTTCATTCCGGCACTTCTGGCGCTTGCGCTGGTCGTCTTGATGCAACGTGGCCGTGCGACCCCCGCACGCACCAGATCCGCCAATTGAAGGAGGCACCGATGTACAAACGCATTTTGCTGACCATCGATCTCAACCATTCCGGGTCATGGTCCAAGGCCTTGCCGCAAGCTCTTGATCTGGCCCGTGCATATGGCGCGGAACTTCACGTGTTGACGGTGGTTCCGGCGTTCCAATCGTCTATGGTCGCCAGCTACTTCCCCGAAACCTTCGAGGCCGAGGCGCTGGTCACCGCGAAATCCAGCCTTGAAGCCCTGATCGCGAAGGAAGTGCCCGGCGACAGCAGGCCGATCACGCACGTGGCACACGGTCGGGTGCATGAGGAAGTGATCAAGCAGATCGAAACCCTGCAGCCGGATCTTGTGGTCATGGCCAGCCATGCTCCGGATCGGGTACGCGAATTTCTGATCGGGTCCGAAGCCGACCGCGTTGTGCGCCGATCCCCGGTGTCGGTCCTGGTTATAAGGGGATAGATGTGGGGCCAATGATCAACGCGCCTGCAGCCTTTGGCGACCCCATCGGCACAGACCATCCAAGGAACCTTCAAGAATGACCCCCTTTGCCATTGCTGGCATGCAAATGTATGTGAACGCCCTTCAGCCCAACGTCGACGGAATGCTGCAGCGCATCGATATCCTGATGGCCCGGTTTCCGTGGACCCAAATGGTCTTGTTCAGCGAACTGTCGCCGCTTGGGCCGCTGACCAAGTTTTCCCTGCCCCTGATGAACGAGCACATCGAGAAATTTCAAGCGATCGCGCGGCGCCATAACATATGGCTTATCCCGGGCTCGATGTTTGAAACTGCACCGGACGGAAAGATCTATAACACCGCAACCGTGATCCGGCCCGACGGTGAAATCGAAGCCAGCTACCGCAAGATGTTTCCGTTCCGCCCCTATGAAGAGGGCGTCGATGCGGGAACCGAGTTCTGCATCTTCGACGTGCCGGAAGTCGGGCGGTTCGGGCTTTCGATCTGCTATGACATCTGGTTCCCGGAAACGACGCGGCAACTGACGTCGCAAGGGGTCGAGGTGCTATTGTTGCCGGTTCTGACGGGAACCTGGGACCGCGACGCCGAAATCGCCATTGCGCGGGCCACCGCCGCCCAGTTCCAATGCTATGTCTTCAGCGTCAATGGATTGGGCGCGGGCGGTATTGGGCGGTCAGTCGTGGTCGACCCGTCTGCGCATGTGTTGCATCAATCCGCCGGTCATGAAGATGCCTTTCCGATCGAGGTTGATATGGCCCTTGTCAGGCGCCAGCGCGAAACGGGCATGAAGGGTCTGGGTCAGGTTCTGAAAAGTTTCCGCGACCGGGAAGTGGATTTTACGGTCTACGACCGAAGCAGCGGGACAGATGCATACCTGCAAAGCCTTGGGCCGCTTGCCATCCCGCAGCAGGGATCGCGGGCAGGCATGATCGCCGATCCCAGAAGCGAATTGAAAAGCACCACTCCTGAGCCGTTCAACCCGACCAATCTGGTCTCGTACGCTGGCGAGGATGGCAACGAAACCGCAGGACTTGGAGGCAAGACAATAACCGGTTGAGGCAAAGCCAAAAACCCTGCTGCTGCGGGAGGTTTCAAGCTGCGCGTCGCCGTGAACAGAAATCGAATTGGAGGATGTGATGGAGTCGATGAACGACTATTACTCGGCGGGTCAGGTTAGAACTGATCGATGGAGCGCCCTCCGGCAGGGGTTGGAATTGCTTGCGCGCGAACCAGCCGGCAAACACGCCAAGGCAAAACTCGCCTCTGTCGAAAAACTGTTCAAGGTGCTGGAACCCATCGAACGCTACTGGGCGTTTCCGGGCCTATCGGCGTTTGACAGCATGCGTCGTCAATTCGAACATGGGCATTACGATGATGCCGCCTTTTCCGTGCGGCGCGCGACACGGGCCATGACGTCAGGTGCCTACCGTCGGCGTCATGTCCCGCTGGACCGCGACAATGTCGAACACGATGATCACGAAGATGAAGCACAGCTGTCGCTGGAAGCGCGCGCGCTGACCAAGCCATATTTCGAGGTATTGGTCGTCGACGATCTGACCGAACATCAGGAACGCTGGGTCAAGCAAAGCATGCAATCGCTGCGCCGGACGGAGGATGCGTTTCACTATGAAACGGTGGTGGTGCCCAGCGTGCAGGACGCGCTGATCGCGGTCTTGTTCAACCACAACATTCAGGCGATCGTGGTTCGCCCCGGCCTGACGATGGAAACCAACATCGATCTGCCGATTCTGAAACGCTATCTCAACCCGGCCGGGGGTGCCGAAAGCATCGCCGAGATCGCGCCCGAGGAATATGGCCCCGAACTGTGCCGCCTGATTGCGCGGGTTCGCCCCGAGTTGGACGCATATCTTGTGACGGACAGATCAGTCGAGGAAATCGCCGGTCACGATCTGGGGATTTGCCGGCGCGTCTTCTACAATCAAGAAGATTTCATGGAACTGCATCTGAACATCCTTCGCGGGGTTCAGGCGCGCTTCAAGACCCCATTCTTCACGGCGCTCAAGGAATATTCCCGCCAGCCCACGGGTGTGTTCCACGCCATGCCGATCAGCCGTGGCAAATCCATTTCGCGCAGCCATTGGATTCAGGATATGGGTGCGTTTTACGGCCCCAATATCTTCATGGCTGAAACCTCGGCCACGTCGGGCGGGCTTGACAGCTTGTTGGAACCGCACGGGACCATCAAGGAAGCACAGGAACTTGCCGCCCGTGCGTTCGGATCGAAACAGACCTTCTTTGCCACCAACGGCACCTCGACCTGCAACAAGGTCGTTGTGCAGGCGCTGGTGCGGCCCGGCGACATCGTTCTGGTCGACCGTGATTGCCACAAGTCGCATCACTATGGGATGGTTCTGGCGGGCGCGCAGGTGGTCTATCTGGATAGCTACCCGCTCAATGAATATTCGATGTACGGAGCGGTTCCGCTCAAGGAAATCAAGCATCAGCTGCTCAAGCTCAAGGCCGAGGGCAAGCTTGATCGCGTCCGCATGCTGTTGCTGACCAACTGCACGTTTGACGGCGTCGTCTACAATGTCGAACGGGTGATGGAGGAATGCCTTGCCATCAAACCCGACCTTGTCTTCCTGTGGGACGAGGCGTGGTTCGCTTTTGCGCGCTTTGGCCCGACGTATCGCCACCGCACCGCCATGAACGCGGCAAACACGTTTCGCGTGCGGCTGAAATCCGATGCGCACGCCAAGGCCTACGCGGCGCAGCAGGACGTGCTTGGGGATGCAGACGACGAAACGCTGCTCAACACCCGGCTGATCCCGTCACCCAAGGCACGGGTACGGGTCTATGCAACCCAATCCACGCACAAGACGCTGACGTCACTTCGGCAGGGCTCCATGATCCACGTCAACGATCAGGACTTCAAAGGCGAAGTCGAACAAAGCTTTCACGAAGCCTACATGACGCATACGTCGACCTCGCCCAATTATCAGATCATTGCGTCGCTTGATGTCGGGCGCAGGCAGGTCGAATTGGAAGGCTATGAATTCGTTCAGCGTCAGGTCGAGGCCGCCATGTCCATGCGGCGCGCCATCTCCACCCATCCGCTGCTGCAACGGTATTTCAAGGTGCTGTCGGCTGGTGACATGATCCCCGAGGAATTCCGCGAAAGTGGCGTCACCAGCTATTACGATCCCGAACAGGGTTGGACCGATATCTGGGATTGTTGGGAAAAGGACGAATTCGTTCTGGACGCGACCCGTGTGACCTTGGCCGTGGGCGGTACCGGATGGGACGGCGATACGTTCAAAACCCAGATCTTGATGGATAAATACGGCATCCAGATCAACAAGACCTCGCGCAATACCGTCTTGTTCATGACCAATATCGGCACCACTCGGTCTTCGGTCGCATATTTGATCGAGGTGCTGGTCGAAATCGCCAAGGGTCTGGACGAACTGCTTGATGACGCGTCCAAGATGGAACGTCTGGCCTTCGATCGACGGGTCAAGAACCTGATGCAGGATCTGCCGCCGCTCCCCGATTTTTCGCGGTTCGACGATGCATTCCGCAGCCCCGGAGAGACGACCGAGGGCGATATACGCAGCGCATTTTTCCTGAGTTATGACGAGGATAACTGCGACTACATGGAACTGAACGGCTCACTCAAGGAAGCACTTGAACAGGGGCAGGAGGTCGTGTCGGCGTCGTTCATCATCCCTTATCCGCCCGGTTTCCCGATCCTTGTGCCGGGGCAGGTCATCTCATCCGAGATTCTGGCCTTCATGCGGGCGCTGGATGTCAATGAAATCCATGGCTACCGCCCCGAGCTTGGCCTTCGGGTGTTCACCGCCGAAGCGCTTGCCCGCCATGCAGGCAAGATCGACCAAAAAACAGCAGCCGAATAGGACAGGGAGAGATTTGATGCCCAAGACCGAACTCAAGAACATATCTGAAATCCGCCGTTATTTTCATCGTAACGAGGACCCGATCTATTTCGTTTCGGCGACAAATTTTAACCTGCTCGGCATCGATGAATGGTGCAAGAACTTCAAATATATCTGCTACATCGACTGCTACGATGGCCGCCATCCCAACGTGTTCGTCCCGTCCGAGGCGCCCCACGCCGAGTTCCAGTCGATCGAGGACATCAACAATTACCTCTTGCAGCACAAAGAGGTCGTTGACCTGATCAAGCGCCGCGGTGGCAAACCCAAGTTTGTCTTCCTGATGTTCGACGAAGAAACCGAACGTCTGGCCAAGGAGCTGGGCGGCGACGTCTGGTTCCCCAAGGCCAAGCTCCGGACGAACATGGACAACAAGATCGAGACAGTGCGCATCGGCAACAAGGCCGGGGTGCCGTCGGTGCCCAACGTGCTGGCCGAGGTCAAGGATTACGATGATCTGCGCAAGACCTGCGAGAAGGCGGGTATCGGCCATGATCTGGTGTTGCAATCGGCCTTCGGCGATAGCGGACACACGACCTTCTTCATCAAGTCCGAGGCCGATTTCCGCCGCCATGAACATGAGATCGTGGGCGAGGGCGAAATCAAGATCATGAAGCGGATTGATTGCCGCGGGTCCGCCATCGAAGGGTGTGCGACCAAGGAGGGCACGATTGTCGGGCCGTTGATGACCGAACTTGTCGGCTTCAAGGATCTGACGCCCTATCGTGGCGGTTGGTGCGGAAACGAGATTTTCGCGACCGCGTTCCCGCCAAAGGTGCGCCAGAAGGCCCGCGACCTGACCTTCAAATTTGGTGAACAGCTCCGCAAGGAAGGCTATCGCGGCTATTTCGAACTCGATTTCCTGATCGAAAAGAAATCCGGTGACATCTGGCTGGGGGAACTGAACCCGCGCATCACTGGCGCAAGTTCGATGACCAACCATGCCGCGTTCGCGCATGCGGACGCGCCACTGTTCCTGTTCCATCTGCTTGAGTTTTCGAAGAAGAAATTCCAGCTTGATGTGGCGGAATTGAACGCCCGTTGGGCGGACCCGGATATGATCGACGGCTGGAGCCAGATGGTCATCAAGCATACCGATGACAACATCGATATCCTGACGCAGGCGCCGGAATCTGGCATCTACAAGATGCTGGAAGATGGTCGCGTGGTCTTTGACCGCTTCGATTACCACCGCCGCGCGGTGGAAAGCGAGAACGAGGCGTTCTTCCTGCGCATCCTCAAGCCGGGTGATTACCGTTATGAAGGGGCCGATCTGGGTATCTTGGTGACGCGTGGGCGGTCCATGACGAACGGGTTCCAGCTCAACGAACGCGCGAAGCGCTGGATCCACGGCATCAAGAACAGCTTTGCCGCAACGCCGATCCCGGTTGAAACGGCCGGACCTGTTGTCGCCGACCCGGCGTTCAAGATAATGTAGCGTCGGCTTTGAACTGAAAAGGCTCGTGAAATGGACATGATTTGGCGCGCCATCAGCGAACTTCAGCCCGGCCCGAAATGGGCCGGGCTTTTCCACGAATATTGGCCCGACTATCGTCGTTGGTGGCTTCAGGACGGTGCAGAATCGCGGCCGACCTATGGCGCGTGCCGCCGGGCGCTGACCATTCACATGCCCGAGATCGTGCCGCTTTATGATCAGTTGTGCGAATTGTCCGGCGGGAGCGATCAGGCAGCAAGGTTCTTGTCGTTCTACTGCCCGCCCGCCTATGTGGCTGGCTGCAGTCAGGCAATATGGCCCGGCGCCGAACCCGTCTTGGTCCGCAACTACGATTATAGCCCGCATGCTTTTGACCGTGTTATTCTGGATACCAGTTGGCTGGGGCGCCGGGTTGTCGGCATCTCGGACGGCCTGTGGGGGCTTGTCGACGGCATGAACGATGCGGGGCTTGCCCTGTCGTTGACCTTTGGCGGCAGACGCGCGGTAGGTGACGGTTTCGGCGTGCCACTTATCTTGCGATACATCTTGCAGACCTGCGATACGGCGCAACAGGCGGGTGCGGCGTTGGCGCGGCTTCCGACGCACATGAGCTACAACATCACGGTCATCGACGAACGGCGCAATTTTCTGACCGCGGCAATGGCCCCTGACCGTGAAACCCGCATCAGCCATGCCGCCGTCGCGACCAACCACCAAGACCGCGCGGAAATGCATCTTCAGGCGCGGTTCACGGCAACGGTCGAACGCGAACGTTTCTTGTTGAACCGGCTGATGCTCCACCGCGACCCCGAAGAGAAATTCATCAACGCCTTCCTCAAGCCGCCGCTTTATTCCAGCGCCTTTGGGGAAGGTTTCGGCACGCTTTACACCGCCGTCTATCGGCCCCGGCTGCGCCAGATGGAACTGCGGTGGCCGGGTGCCTTGTGGAAGCTGGGTTTTGACGATTTCGTTGAAAGCAGCCGCATGATTCATACACCAACACCAAGGGAGCCCGCGATTTGACCCACGTCTTTCCTCGCCACAGCAAGATTGCCCCGCCCGTTATCGCGTCGGGGGCGGGGTGCTACCTGACCGACACCACCGGCAAGCAATATCTGGATGCATCGGGCGGGGCCGCGGTGTCCTGTCTTGGGCATGGCGATGCTCAGGTGATCGCAGCGATCAAGGCGCAGGTCGACAAGATCGCGTATGCGCACACCAGTTTCTTCACCTCGGAACCGGCCGAGGATCTGGCTGACCTTCTGGTTGCGAACGCGCCCTCAGGTCTTGATCGTGTGTATTTTGTATCTGGCGGGTCCGAGGCCACCGAGGCGGCGGTGAAACTTGCCCGGCAGTATTTTCTGGAGAAGGGCGAACCGCAACGCGCCCGCCTGATCGCCCGGCAGCAAAGCTATCACGGCAACACGCTTGGGGCGTTGGCTGCGGGCGGCAATGCATGGCGCCGCGCCCAGTTCGCCCCCCTTCTGATGGATGTCAGCCACATCCCCCCGTGCTACGCGTATCGGCATCAACAAGATCACGAAACGCCCGAGGCATATGGTCTGCGCGCGGCACAGGCGCTGGAGGATGAAATCCTGCGTCTTGGGCCCGACACCGTGATGGCCTTCATTGCCGAACCTGTTGTTGGTGCAACGCTTGGCGCGGTGCCCGCCGCACCGGGATACTTTCGCCGCGTCCGCGAAATCTGTGACACATACGGCGTGCTTCTGATTCTGGACGAGGTGATGTGCGGTATGGGCCGCACAGGAACCCTTTTCGCCAGTGAACAAGACGGGATCAGCCCGGATATCGCCTGCATCGCAAAGGGCCTTGGCGCGGGGTATCAGCCGATTGGCGCCATGCTGTGCACGGCTGAAATTTACGATGCCATCGCCGGAGGCAGCGGATTTTTTCAGCACGGGCATACCTATATCGGCCACCCCGTCGCCGCCGCCGCCGGCAAGGCCGTGGTGACGGCCATTCTGGAGCGGGACTTGCTCGCTCGGGTCGAGGCTCAGGGCGCGATTCTGACGGAGGCGTTGATCGAGCGGTTTGGCCAGCACCCCAACATCGGGGACATCAGGGGGCGGGGGCTTTTCTTGGGTCTGGAGTTGGTGGCCGACCGAGAGACCAAGGCCCCCTTTGGAGCCGATGCCCGCTTGGCTGCCCGGATCAAGGCGGCGGCCTTTGATGCGGGGCTGGTCTGCTATCCGATGTCGGGCACGATTGATGGTGCGCGGGGTGATCATGTCTTGCTGGCACCGCCGTTCATCATTTCCAACGATGAAATCGGCGAACTGGTCGACAAGCTTGCGATTGGCATTGACGCCGCACTGGCCAAGGTCAGCTAGGGTCCCGTTCCCGTCGGCCCGTGCTTGACCGCCAAAGCCGCCGCATATTTCGGTAAGGCCGTGGCGCAGGTCACGTTGACCTGCTGGTCGCCTGCACCCGCAGGTCGTTCTTCTGCACCTTGCCCATCGCATTGCGGGGCAGGGCCGGCAGGAAAAGGATTTGTCGTGGCTGCTTGTATCGCGCCAGCCGGTCTTTCAAGGCCCGCATGATGTCATCCGCCCCGACCTCCGTCCCCGGTGTCAGCACAACGGCGGCGGCAACGGCCTCTCCCAGATCGGCATCGGGCACGCCAAACACGGCGCTTTCCAGAACGCCGGGCAGGGCGTCGATTTCAACCTCCACCTCTTTTGGATAGATGTTGTAGCCCCCCGATATCACAAGGTCCTTGGCCCGCCCCACGATGGACAGATAGCCATCTGGCCCAATCTGCCCCAGATCGCCGGTGATAAAGAATCCATCCGCCGTGAAGCTTTCCGCCGTCTTCTCGGGGTTTTGCCAATAGCCGGGGGTGACATTGGGGCCTTTGACCTCGATGCCCCCGATACCTTGCTGATCGGGGTCGCTGATCCGCAGGCTGACACCGGGAAGGGGGTGCCCGACACTGCCGGGACGGCGGTCCCCGACATAGGGGTTGGACGTGATCATGTTGGTTTCCGTCATGCCATAGCGCTCAAGGATGGCATGCCCGGTCTGCGCCTCGAAGGCGCGATGTGTTTCCGTCAGCAAGGGGGCAGATCCGGAAATGATCAGCCGCAAATGCCCCATGGTGGACGTGTTGAATCGCGGATCCACCAACATTCTTGTATAAAATGTGGGCACGCCCATCATCGTCGTGACCTCTGGCAGGGCTTCATGGATCTGGTCCAGATCGAAACCGGGCAGAAAATACATCGCTGCACCCGAAATCAGCGTCGTGTTCGTGGCGACGAACAATCCATGCGTATGAAAAATCGGCAGTGCGTGCAGCAGAACATCGTCTGATCCCCATTGCCACAGATCGGCCAAGGCGCGGGCGTTTGACAGCAGGTTGTCATGGGTCAGCATGGCCCCCTTTGAACGTCCGGTCGTGCCCGACGTGTAAAGAATTGCGGCCAGATCGTCGGGACCGCGCGGAACCGGCGCAAAGCCAGCCGCTGCATTCTTCTCGGGCGCAATGGCGTCAAGAAAGACGGTGTCGACACCCTCCGCGCGGGCAACATCGGCAGCCGCCGTGGTACCCGCATCCAGCACCAGCAGACGTGGGGCTGCATCTTTCAGGAAATAAGCGATTTCCGCCCCCGTATAGGCGGTGTTCAGGGGGACGAAAACAGCGCCAGCCGCAATGGTCCCAAGGTAAAGCGTCAGCGCCGAAGGCTGTTTTCCAACCTGCACGAGAACACGGTCGCCGGGCGCCACACCTCGTTTGATCAGGTCTGCGGCGACCGCCAAGACCTGATCGCGCAAAGCGCCATAACCAAGAACGGCGCCATCAGGCGTCAGCAAGAAAGGCGCATCCACCGCAATGTGTTCGCCAAGAAGCGTCTCGAAAAGCGTATTTGCGGGGGGGTGCGCAACTTGCATGGTTATTCCTTTGGTCATCGCCCTGTCGATGGCGCGGTAATTTATGCGCCAGACTTTCATTTCCGGCGCTACGATCCGATCGCACCTGTAATGATCGGTTTGCGCGGTGCGGCCAAGGCCGCGCGACAGCCTTCGGTGCGATCCAATTCATAAAGATAGTTCGTCACGACGCCATAGCTTTTGGCAAGGTCGGCTTTTGAAAGATCTGCGGCGGGAACGATCCGGCGCGGTCCTGCTTTCCTTTGCAATCCAGCTGTCCCATGATGGTGGTATTCCTTCGATGGGGCCAATTGGACCGGGGGCTGAGGTGAGCGACCTGAACGCAACACATGATCCCGCACGACAAAGCTGGGTCGCCGGTGCAAATGATCCGGCGGGCGATTTCCCCATCCAGAACCTTCCATGGGGGGTCTTTTCCGTTGATGGCGGCGTCCGCCGGATCGGCGTTGCAATCGGCGACATGATCCTTGACGTCACGGCCGCGGAAGCCGCCGGGCTGATTGCGCCCGCGCCCGTCCCCGTCTTCGATCAGGGTATCTTGAATCCGTTCATGGCATTGCCCCCGGTCGCGTGGTCCGACACCCGTGCAAGGATCGCCAACCTTTTGGATGCGGCCACCGGGGAGCGGCCTGATCTGGTTCTGGTGCGCCAAGACAAGGTGCGGATGCATCTTCCCATCTTTGTTCGCAGCTTCACCGATTTTTATGCATCCCGCGAACATGCGACCAACGTGGGCACTATGTTTCGGGGCCCTGACAACGCCCTGATGCCGAATTGGCTGCATATTCCCATCGGGTACAACGGGCGGGCCTCCACGGTGGTTGTCTCGGGCACCGGCATTCATCGCCCGCTGGGGCAGATCAAGGGGCCACAAGATGACCTGCCGCGCCTGGCCCCCTCGGCCAAGCTGGATATCGAACTGGAACTGGGCACCATCGTCGGCACCCCGTCGACCATGGGGCAACCCCTGACGACCGCGCAGGCATACGACGCGATTTTTGGCTATGTCCTGCTGAACGATTGGTCGGCGCGCGATATTCAGGTCTGGGAATACCAGCCGCTTGGCCCGTTCCAGTCCAAGGCCTTTGGCACGACGATCAGCCCGTGGATCGTCACGCGCGAGGCGCTGGAACCCTTCCGCGCGCCCACCCCTGCGCGGATCCAGCCGTTGCTGCCTTATCTGGAGGAGGCGACGCCAAATAACTTCGACATCAACCTGTCGGTCGCGCTTGCCCCTGAAGGGCATCGCGCGGTCACGATCAGCAACACAAATTACAGGCATATGTATTATTCGGCGGCCCAGCAGTTGACCCATCACGCGCTGTCGGGCTGTGCGATGGAAACCGGCGATCTGCTTGGGTCCGGGACAATCTCCGGGCCGACGCCCGACAGTCTGGGCAGCTTGCTGGAACTGACGTGGAATGGGCGTGATCCGCTGAAAATTGGCCGTGTCCGGCGGACCTTCCTGCACGATGGGGACAGGGTCGACATCACGGGATATTGTCGCGGCGATTACCGCATCGGCTTTGGCTTGTGCAGTGGAACGATCCTTCCCGCCGCATCGCCACCGTAAGCGCCGGGCCCTGTCAGCCGGTTCATGGTCCGGCACATGATGGCCGCAACAGCCAATTCGGCCTGAAACGTAACCGCGCCCATGCGTTCCACCATAACATGCACTGGATCGCCCGAAATCCCGTGATCAATCCGATCACGCACATGGGGGCAGACACCGGGCAGACACGGCGCAGTAGCAAAATCTTGCATGCTCGACTTGATTGAGATCGCGTCTGGTATACACTCGTACGCAGACATCCAAAGCAAGCTCAGGGTCCCACGTGGAATCTAAGTGATATTTTCATGAATAAGCGACGGCACGTGAGCATGACGACGATAATCCCTCCCGAAATCGACGAACTGCCGCCCCTGCGTGCTGTCGCCACGATGACGTCTGCCGGGGTGGTCGATCTGGCCCGTCACGCGATTGCACGCCTGCGTGACGAAAATTCCCGCGATACCCGCGCACTGGCCGATGTGTCGCGGGCCATGGGGTCTCCGGTGGCCTCGGCGTTGGCCTTTGCCCTGATCGATGACACGTCGGACACCGCGGATCAGATTGTTTCCGAACTGCTGGCTGCCGGTCTGTCGGTCGAAGATATTTGTCTTGACCATCTTGCCCCTGCAGCCCGTCGCCTTGGGGAATGGTGGGATGCCGACCGTATCCCGTTCACCGAAGTCACGATGGCCACATCGCGCATGCAGATGATGTTGCGGCGGATGCCCAAGTCGCGGCAGTCGGGAAATATCGGCAGCGCGAATGGCGCCACCTTCGTCGCGGTTCCGGGCGAAACGCATACGCTCGGCCTGATGATGGCCGCTGATTTGTTCCGCCGCCATGATTGGGATGTCAGCCTTCTGATCGATATCTCCCATGATGAGATTATGGCCATCCTCGCTGATGATGATCGCCCGCTGATCGGGTTGTCCTGCGCCGGTACCCATTCGCTCAAGGCCTTGGCACCGCTTCTGGCGGCAATCCGGCAGCAGCGTCCGGATGCCTTTATCATGTTGGGTGGGCATATCGCCAACTTGCCTGACCGCCTTGCGGAATTGCCGGACCAACCCGACACGGTCGTGACCGACATCCGCGCCGCCGAAGCCGAGATGTCGCGCGTCGGTGAAATTCTGATGTCGCGCCGCACAGGCTAGGCTAGGGCTGTTCGCGCCGCACATCGACGTCCCTCAGGTCAGGTCTGCGCTGTCACGCCCGCCGATCGTCTGGCAGCCATCTGGTGTGTGCAACTTGGGCCTGACCGTCAACGGCGCCTCGGCCCAGCCCATCGTCATGTTCGCAACGTCAGTGCGTGGGATCGGTTGTCTCACCGTGCAACTCGGCCACCGGGATGATCGGAAAGAACTGCGCGGCCGACCAGACGCCGAACCAAGCGACACCGTCCACCTCATGGTGTTCGCCCAGATCGACCAGACGGTAGAAACTCTTGCGGTCGATCAGTGCCTCAAGCCCCGCGCGCACCATGACATAGGGTGACGGCTCTCCGTCGACATCGCGCACGACGCGCACCGGATTGTCGGCCCCGGCGATCACGGTGTCGCCCACATTGGTGGTAAAGGTGACGATCTGGCTCTCGCCCTTGCCCGCCGCCTCGAAATCGATCGCGACGAACGGGGCATCCTCCACCCGCAGGCCCACCTTTTCAACGGGTGTAACAAGAAAATATTTCTCCCCCTCCCGCTTCAGAATCGTCGAAAAAAGCCGGACCAACGGGGCACGCCCGATTGGGGTGCCTTCATGGAACCACGTGCCGTCGCGCCTGATTTCCATATCGATATCGCCGCAGAAGGGCGGGTTCCATTTGTGCACAGGCGGCAGCTTTCCGCCTTTTTGCGCCTCTTTTGCCGCAGCAATCAGGCTATCGGGGGTCGCTTTCACGATGTTTTGTCCTGACATCTCTTTTGCCATTTGTGATCCGGGGAATAGGTCTGTTACCTGAACCAACATATTCATCTGACGGAGCTTTGCCATGTCTACGCCCGAAAACCTTGTCGCAGAGATCGAGGCACTTGGCATCCAACTGGCCGATGCCAAGGCCAGCATCGCCACCAAGATCATCGGACAGCAGGGTGTTGTGGACCTGTCGCTGGCTGCAATGCTGTCGGGCGGTCATGCCCTGCTGATGGGCCTGCCGGGTCTTGGCAAGACGTTGCTGGTTGATACGCTCTCGACCGTCATGGGCCTCAGCGCGAACCGTGTGCAGTTCACACCCGACCTGATGCCAGCCGATATTCTTGGCTCCGAAGTGCTTGAAACCGGAAG